>Ga0209023_10000138_pt1 | contig 127056 bp, 115 predicted proteins | sample LakOneMetagenome_FD_187468 | JGI IMG/M metagenome (GOLD analysis project Ga0209023, IMG submission 187468) | Freshwater and sediment microbial communities from Lake Erie, Canada (SPAdes) (version 2) | ecosystem: Environmental > Aquatic > Freshwater > Lentic | place: Lake Erie, Canada...
CCTAGGGAGAGGTCGGGGCCCGCCGCGAAGCGGTGGGAGGGTGAGGGGATCGGCGAAGCCCTTCATGAGTCCGCGCAAGTCTCTGTCTTTTCGTGATTTTATCGGTGAGCGGCTTTGACCCTCACCCTCCCATGCTGCGCATGGGCCCCGCCCTCTCCCGAGGGGAGAGGGTGAGCAAGACACGAGCATTCACCGCCCTTTATCCCCGGCCTCAAAACCTGCCTTACAGTTCACCCACCTCGTCGCGAGGAAAGGGCGCATGGCCAGCGACCGTTGCGGCGGCGGGGTGTGATCGAGCGGTGAAGGTCCGAGGGGGATACTCGGACGGTCCGGGGATGAGCTTGCTGGGCTCACCCGCCCGCCGTCGGCGTGGTTGAAGGTAAAAGGGTATGTCTTGGCCTGTAGTGGCCCGCTCTCTTCGACCGCTGGGGTTCTCCGGAAACGGAGATTCCCGGGTCCCGGTAAGGCCTGAACAGGGCCACCCGACGGGACGCTGATGGAAAACGGTTACGCGGAGCGTTCGGGCTTCGTCGAAACGGTATTTCTATTTCCAACTCCGGGCGTCGCCCGGCGCTCCGCGTCCCTTTCCTTGAGCTTCAGCGGCTGGCCGCGTGAAGGGGCGGGCGCGTGTCTGGCTCAGCACAGGCCCCCACCTGACCTGCTGAAGCAGGTCTGTCCGCCCCCAAACGGGGCGGAGACCAAGTTCTCCTCCCCCTTTCGGGGGAGGGGGACCGGCGAACGCCGGTGGAGGGGGCTGGTGCGGCCTAGAGATCCAGGTCCGCCGCCGCAAACTCCGCATTCTCCTGGATGAAGCGGAAGCGCAGCTCGGGCTTGCGGCCCATCAGGGTCTCGACCAGCTCCTCGACCGTCTCCTCGTGGCGCGGCAGGGTCACGCGGGCCAGGGTGCGCTTCTTGGGGTCCATGGTGGTCTCCTTCAGCTGGGAGGCCATCATCTCGCCCAGGCCCTTGAAGCGGCCGATCTCGGGCTTCTTGCCCTTGAACACCGTGGCCAAGAGCTCGTCCTTGTGGGCGTCGTCGCGGGCGTACTCGGACTTGCCGCCGTGGGCGATGCGGTAGAGCGGCGGTAGGGCGAGGTACAGGTGCCCCTGGCGGATCACGTCCGGCATGGTGCGGTAGAAGAAGGTGATCAAGAGGCTCGCGATGTGGGCGCCGTCGACGTCGGCGTCGGTCATGATGATGATGCGGTCGTAGCGGAGGTCTTCCTCGCGATACTTGTTCCCGCCCTGGGCCCCCAGGGCCAGCATCAGGTCCGACAGCTCCTTGTTGGCGGTGAACTTCTCGCCGGACGCGGAGGCCACGTTCAGGATCTTGCCGCGCAGGGGCAGGATGGCCTGGTACTTGCGGTCGCGGGCCTGCTTGGCCGAGCCGCCGGCCGAGTCGCCTTCGACGATGAACAGCTCGGCGCCGTCGACCGCGCCGCCGGCGCAATCGGCCAGCTTGCCTGGGAGACGGAGCTTGCGGGTGGCGCTGGCGCGGGTGACTTCCTTGTCCTTGCGGCGCTTGAGGCGTTCCTCGGCCCGCTCGATGACGAATTCCAGCAGGGCCTGGGCGTTCTTCGGGCTGGAAGTCAGCCACAGGTCGAACGGGTCGCGCAGCGCCGCCTCGACGAAGCGCTGGGCTTCGGTCGTCGACAGCTTCTCCTTGGTCTGGCCCTGGAATTCGGGGTTCTTGATGAACACCGAGATCAGGGCGCCGGCCTGGGCGACGACGTCGTCGGCCGTGATGATCGTCCCGCGCTTCTCGCCCTTGAGCTCGGCATAGGCCTTGAGGCCGCGGGTCAGGGCGGCGCGGAAGCCGCTCTCGTGGGTGCCGCCTTCGGGGGTGGGCACGGTGTTGCAGTACGACTGCATAAAGCCGTCGTGCTCGCCAAAGCCCTGGGGCGTCCAGCTGACGGCCCACTCGACCGCGCCGGCCTCGCCCTGGCGCTCGATGCGGCCCGAGAAGCTCTCGGGCGTGATCGTGGTCAGGCCCTTGGTGCGCTCGGCCAGGAAGTCGGCCAGGCCGTTGGGGAAGTGGAAGACGGCTTCAGGCGGGGTCTGGTCATGGATCCGCGAGGGATCGCAGGACCATTTGATCTGCACGCCGCGGAAGAGATAGGCCTTGGAGCGGGCCATGCGGTAGAGGCGGGCGGGCTTGAAGTTCGTGCCCTCGCCGAAGATCTCGTCGTCGGGCTTGAAGCGCACCATGGTGCCCTTCTTGCGCGACGGGCCGACCTGCTGGATCGGACCCAGCGGCTTGCCGCGCGAGAACACCTGCAGGTGCTCGAAGCCGTCGCGCCAGACGGTGACCTCGACGCGTTCCGACAGGGCGTTGACCACCGAGGCGCCGACGCCGTGCAGGCCGCCGGAGGTCTCGTAGGCCTTGCCCGTGAACTTACCGCCGGCGTGCAGGACGGTCATGATGACCTCCAGCGCCGACTTGCCGGGGTATTTGGGGTGCGGGTCCACGGGCATGCCGCGGCCATCGTCCTTGACCGACAGGTAGCCGTCGGCGTCGAGCTTGACCTCGATGGTCTTGGCGAAGCCGGCCACGGCCTCGTCCATCGAGTTGTCGAGCACTTCGGCGAACAGGTGGTGCAGCGCCCGCTCGTCGGTGCCGCCGATGTACATCCCCGGTCGCTTGCGGACGGGCTCCAGCCCTTCCAGCACCTCAATGTCGGCGGCCGAGTACTCGCCCGGCGCGCTGGCCTTGCCGGCGGGCGCAGGCGGAGCGGCCTTCGACGACGGAGGCGGCGGCGGCATCGGGCGCGGCGTCGGCTCGACATGCGGCTCGACGCTGGCCTGGAACGGCGCGGCCGGAACCGGCGCCAGGGCGTCATCGTCGCCAAACAGGGAGGGAGTCTTATCGGAAGAGGACATAAGGGGAACTCTAGGCGATTCGAGCGCGGGGGCCTCGTATGGGCTGGCCGGCTTCCCCTGAAAAGAGAAATCCGCCCCCAGCGTTTGCCGGGGGCGGACGGTAGAGCCTAGCGGTAGGCCGGCGGATAGCCGCTGGCGTCAGTCGTCGCATAGCGGTCGCGCAGCTGGTTCTGGCGGCTGTCCTGCGGCTGCTCGACGCCGCCGACGAAGACGTTCAGCGGCCAGCTGGTCGTTTCCAGCGGGTCACCGTTCCAGACCACGACATCGGCCTGCTTGCCGACGTCCAGCGAGCCGATCTTGCCGTCCTGGCCCCAGATCTTGGCCGGGGTCAGGGTCACCGACGCCAGGCCGGCCGCGTAGGGCAGGCCGTTGGCGACCGCGAGGCCGGCGTTCAGGCGTTCCTGGCGCAGGTTGTTGAAGTCCCGCGAGCCGTTGATCGCCACCGTCACGCCGGCGGCGTTCAGGCGGGCGGCGTTGTCCAGGCGCGAGGCCAGGGTCTCGAAGCTGTCGGGCAGGTCGGCCTGCGGATCGACGATGACCGGCACGCCGGCCCTGGCGATCTCGGCCGCGACCAGCCAGCCTTCCTCGACGCCCTCGAGGATGACCTTGATCTTCTCGTCCGCCGCCAGCTTCAGGGCCTGGCGGATGTCGGCGGCGCGGGAGACGCGGATCAACAGGGGGGTCTTGCCCTGGGTGACCGGGATCAGGGCCGCCAGATCGAGACGCGACAGACCAAAGTCGCGAGTGGCGCCCTGCTCGAACGCCGATCGTCGGCTGGCGAAGGCGCGAGCGTCTTCCAGGGCCGAGCGGATCAGGATCAGGTCGGCGCCGCGCGAGCCGCCGGCCGCCCGTGCGCCGCTCTCGCCCAGCGAGACGGTGACGGCCAGCTTGGAGGCCTCGACGATGTCGGTCGCGCCGGCCTTCAGGCGGATGAAGGCCGCCTGGCCGCCGAACAGCGACGGGTCGCCGTCACCGGTCTTGCCGGCGGTCATCTCCTCGACCACGCCGTCATCGGCATGCTCGTGAGCCCCGCCGCCGGCGCCCGACAGCACCGGCACGACGGCCGAGCTGGTGATGCCGCCGTCCCGGGCGAACGGGATGAAGGTCGAGGCCGGATTGATCCCGTAGCTGATGTCGAAGGCGGCGGAGAGCGCATTGCCGGTGCCGTCGTCGCGGGTCTCACGCACGCCGCTGACTTCGGACGCGCCGAGGTTGGAGGACGAGGCGACAAGGCCGGGGCTGACGACGCCGCCCTTGGCGTCGATCACCCGGGCGCCGGCCGGAACGGCGACGTTGGCGCCGACGGCGGCGATCTTGCCGTCCTTGATCACCAGGGTCCCGTTCGGGATCGCGGCGCTGGAGACGGGCTCGATGCGGGCGTTGACGATGGCGACGGTCTCGGCCGCCGCGGGGAGGGCCAGCGCGCAGGCGGCGCTGGCGAGAAGCAGTGACCGGATCATCAGTTGAACGCTCCCTGGCCGGGTTGGCCGAGCTCGAAATCGGACTTGGGCTGGAAGCGCGCGTCCTTGCGATCGTAGATCAGCGCGCCGTCGATGAAGACCTTCTCGGCCTGGGCGTAGACGCTGAACGGGTCGCGGCTCCAGACCACCAGGTCTGCGGCCTTGCCGGGTTCGATCGAGCCGGTCTTGCCGCCGATGCCCATGGCCTTGGCCGGGTTGGCGGTGATCCATTTGATCGCCTCGGCGCGGCTGATGCCGTAGCCCAGCTTGTTGCCGGCGGTCATGGCGATGGCGGCTTCCTGGTTCAGCCGCTGGGTCATGATCGGGTCATCGGAGTGGATCACGACGCACGCGCCGTTCTTCCACAGGATGGCGGCGTTGGAGTCGATGCCGTCCAGGCTTTCCATCTTGAAGCCGGTCCACGAGGCCCAGGTGGCCGAGCAGATGTCTTCCTTGGCCAGCAGGGGCGCGATCTTGTAGCTCTCCACCGCGTGGTGGAACATGGTGATCTTGTAGCCAAACTCCTTGGCGATATCGATCATCACCGCTTCCTCATCGGCGCGGTAGCAGTGGTTCTGCACCAGGATGTCGCCCTTCAGGACGCCGGACAGGGTCTCCATCTGCAGGTCGCGCTTGGGAGCGTCGGCCTTCTCGCCCTTCTGGACCTTGGCGCGATAGTCGTCCCACTTGCGGGTGTAGTCGGCCGCGTCGATCCAGGCCTTGCGATAGCCATAGACGTTGCCCATCGCGGTCGAGGGCGAACGGCCTTTGCCGCCATAGACGCGCTTGGGGTTCTCGCCGCAGGCCATCTTCAAGCCGTAGGGGGCGTCGGGGAACTTCATGCCCTGCATGGTCAGGGCCGGCACGTTCTTCAGCGTCACCGAGCGGCCGCCGAACAGGTTGGCCGAGCCGGGGAGGATCTGCAGCGTGGTCACGCCGCCGGCGCGAGCCCGGTTGAAGCCGGGATCCTGCGTCCAGACCGAGTGCTCGGCCCAGACCTGGGCGGTGTTGGGATCGGTGGCCTCGTTGCCGTCCGAACGCGCCTGGACGCCGGGCGAGGGATAGACGCCCAGGTGGCTGTGGGCGTCGATGATGCCGGGGGTCAGCCACTTGCCGGTCGCGTCGATCTTGACGGCGTCGGCGGGGATGGCGGTGTCGGGGCCGCCGACAGCGACGACCTTGCCGCCCGCGGTGACGACGACGCCGTTCTCGATCTGCTGGCCGGTGGCGGTCAGCACCGTGGCGCCGACGAAAGCCGTGGGCTGCGAGGGGAACGGCTTGTAGGTCGACGGGAAGCCCGTCGAGGCTTGGCCGTCCAGCCCCTTGGGCAGCGGCTTGGCCTCAGCCTTCTCGGCCGGTTTGGCCGTCGTGGACGGTTTGGTGGGACCCCCGGTCCCGGTGGTCGCACAGGCCGAAAGGCCCAGCGCGAGCAGGCTCACGGCAGTCGCCGCGTTACGCCATCTGATCATGAAAAAGCCCCGACTCTCGAAGAGGCGGGAAGGACAGACGAAAAGAACCCCGTTATCAAGTTAAACGAGAGCGGAGGGAGCCGGTCAGCGGCAAAATCGTTCCGCCTGTTCTTCGGAGGTCCGCCATGCGCCATCTGCTCGCCTGTCTCGCCGTCATTCTGCTGACCGCCTGCACCGCGCCGACCTCTCCGGGACCCTCGGGGCCGCCTCAGCAGTCGCCGCGAGCGCCCGTCGCCGAGGGCGGCATGTGTGGCGGCTTCGCCGGCTTCCAGTGCCAGGCGGGCCTGACGTGCCAGATGGAGGCTGGGGTCTGTGGCAAGGTCGCGGACGCCGCCGGCGTCTGCCGCAAGAAGCCTCAAGTTTGCCCGATGATCTACGCGCCGGTCTGCGGCTGCGACGGCAAGACCTATGGCAATGCCTGCCAGGCGGCGGGGGCAGGGGTCAGCGTCACGGCCCAGGGCGAGTGCAAGGCGCGCTAGGCTGCTGCCAGTTTCCGGCTCGTGCTGACGCAAGGTGCGACCATGACCCAGATCCGTCGACGCGACGTCGTGGCCGGCGGCCTCGCGGTCGCCGCGCTCTCGTCCGCCGTCCACGCCCAGGAGAAGCCGCCCATGTACGGACTGATTGGACAGATGCTGGCCGCGCCGGGCAAGCGGGACGAGCTGCTGGCCATCCTGGGGGAAGGCGCGGGCGACATGCCCGGCTGCCTCAGCTACGTGATCGCCAAGGACCCGACCAACGCCGACGCGCTGTGGATCACCGAGGTCTGGACGAACAAGGACGCTCACGCGGCGTCGCTGAAGCTGCCGTCGGTGCAGGCGGCGATCGCCAAGGGGCGGCCGATGATCGCCAGCTTCCCGCAGCACTTCGAGACCATCCCGGTCGCCGGCCACGGCCTGAAATAGAAAAGGCCGCGGATCGCTCCGCGGCCTCTCCAGTTTCCAGAACCCGAAGGTCTTAGAAGGTGGCGTTCAGCGAGACGCCGACCACGCGCGGCTCGTTGACGAAGGCGGTCAGGTTGTTGAAGTCGATCGCGCCCTTGATGTTGCTTTCGTTGGTGATGTTGCGGGCGAAGGCCGCCAGCTCCCAACCAGCGTCCTTGTCGGCGTAGCCGAGCTTCAGGCCGCCTTCGAAGTCACCCTTCGAGTAGAACTCCTTCGACTGGTACAGGAACAGGTTCGTGTAGCCCTGGACCTTCCAGTCGGTGAAGGCGAACAGCTCGCCCGAGGCGACCGGGATCGAGTAGCGGGCTGTGACGTCGAAGGTGTACTTCGGCGCGTTCGGGAACGGGTTGCCGTCCACGAGGGCCAGGCCGCCGGCGGTCAGCTTGTCGGTGACGGTGCAGGCGGCGCAGGGGGCGACGGCCAGCGTGCTGTCCTTGATCTTGGTGTGGGCGTAGCTGTAGCCGGCCGTGACGACGAAGTTCGGGGTGACCACGAACTCGCTGTCCAGTTCGATGCCGTAGGCCTCGCCCTTCTTGGCGTTGATCAGGCGGTTGGAGTTGCTGCCGCCGCCGACGGCGCTGAACTGCGGGTCGGTGATTTCGTAGGTGAAGACCGCGCCGTTCAGGCGGATGCGACGGTCCATCAGCTCGCTCTTCAGGCCCAGCTCATACGACATGATCGTTTCGGACTTGGCGGCCGAGGCGGGCGAGCCGAAGGCGATGTCGCGGCCCTGGATCGACGGACCCCGGAAGCCCGAGGCGACCTTGGCGTAGACGCTGACGTCCTCGTCGATCTTGTAGAACGCCGACAGGTCCCACGTGGCCTTGGAGTCCGAGACCGCCACGGGCGCGGCCGGGTTGGGACCCGACACCACGCGCATGTGCTTGTCGTCGTCGGTGTAGCGCAGGCCGCCCGTCAGGGTCAGCTGGTCGGTGACCTTGTACGAGACCTGGCCGAACGCGGCCCAGGCCTTGTTGGTCTGGCGCAGCGTGGTGGCCGGCATGAAGAACGGGTCGGTGCGGATGTCGTACTTGGTGTCGAAGTAGAAGCCGCCGACCTGCCAGCTCAGCGGGCCGTCGGTGTCGCTGGCCAGGCGGATTTCCTGCGTCCACTGGAACAGGTTCTTGATGCCGTCCTGGGTGTTCGACTGGAACGGGATGAAGCCCGGGCCGGTCGGATTGCCGCCGTCGATGTCGCCCAGGCTGTAGCCGTGGGTGTTCTCATAGGCGGTGATCGAGGTCAGCTTCACGCCGTCGAAGTCGTAGCCGATGTTGGCCGACGCGCCGTAGCCCTTGTACTTCTGCGGGTTGTTGGCGGTGTTGTCGTAGGCGACCTTGTCGCGGTCGTAGTTGGCGTTGAGCTTGTTGGAGCCCTTGGTCAGCACGTTGGCGCGGAACACCGCGGCGGTGCCGTCCAGGTCGCGGCCGTGGACGTTGAACAGGGCGCTCAGCTTTTCTGTCGGGGTGACCAGCACCTGGAAGCGAGCGGCCTTTTCGTTGAAGCCGCCCAGGGCGTTTTCCTGCTTGGTGTAGGTGTTGTCGATGTAGTCGTCGCGACGTTGCAGCAGGAACGAGGCGCGGACCGCCACCTTGCCCGGGACGACCGCGCCGCCGAAGCCGCCGTCGAGGGTGACGGTGTTGTAGCTGCCGTAGGTGGCCGCCAGGCGGCCCTTGGTTTCGTCGCTCGGCTTGATGGTGTCGAACTTGACGATGCCGGCCGTGGTGTTGCGGCCAAACAGCGTGCCTTGCGGGCCGCGCAGGACTTCGACGTGATCGAGGTCATAGATCGGCGAGCTCTTCAGCACGACGTTCTCGAGGACGACGTCGTCCTGGATGATCGACACCGGCTGCGAGGCGGCCAGGTCGAAGTCGGCGTTGCCCAGGCCGCGGATGTAGAAGCGCGGGGCGACGCGGCCGTTCGAGGACTCGGCGTACAGGCCCGGAGCCTTGCCCGACAGGGTCAGGATGTCTTCGCCCGCGGCGAAAGCCGATTGCAGGCGTTCACCGGCGATGGCGGCGACCGAGACCGGCACGTCCTGCAGGTTTTCGCTGCGCTTCTGGGCGGTGACGACGATTTCGCCGACGGTGGCGGTTTCCTGCGCCATGGCCGAGCCGGCGGCCAGCGATACGGCCAGGGCGGTCAGGCCGCACGACACCGTCAAGGCGCGGCGGAAGGAGCGGTTGGAGAGCATGGAGACATCCTGTGATGATGCACGCCGTTCGCCGACTCTGACCGGGGCTTACCGACGCTTGTTGCGCTGCGATAAGCGAAACTGCGGCTGTCGGGATATCTCGCTTTGCTTGAAAACGGCTGTTTCGAGCCGATTACGTCGGTTCTGTTGCGAACTTGCGACATTTTTGTTCAGCGGCGCCCAGTAAGTAATAAGTCATTCTACTTTCTGGGATGCGCTGACCTTGCGGGACCACGAAAAAGGGCCGGAGATCGCTCTCCGGCCCTTCGTGTTCCTGGTCGCTTACGCGATCAGCACTTGTAGTACATGTCGAATTCGACCGGGTGCGGGTGCAGTTGCAGACGCATCACTTCTTCCATCTTCAGCTCGATGTAGCTGTCGATGAAGTCGTCATCCATGACGCCGCCGGCCTTCAGGAAGGCGCGGTCCTTGTCCAGGCTTTCCAGGGCTTCGCGCAGCGAGCCGCAGACTTCCGGGATCTTCTTCTGCTCGCGGGGCGGCAGGTCGTAGAGGTTCTTGTCGGCCGGAGCGCCCGGATCGATCTTGTTGATGATGCCGTCCAGGCCGGCCATCAGCAGGGCGACGAAGGTCAGATAGGGGTTGCCCATCGGGTCGGGGAAGCGGGCTTCCAGGCGCTTGGCCTTCGGCGAGTCGACGTGCGGGATGCGGATCGAGGCCGAACGGTTGCGCGAGCTGTAAGCCAGCTTCACCGGGGCTTCGTAGCCGGGCACCAGACGCTTGTACGAGTTCGTCGTCGAGTTCGAGAACGCGTTGATCGCCTTGGCGTGCTTGATGATGCCGCCGATGTAGTACAGGCAGTCCTGCGAGAGGCCGGCGTACTTGTCACCGGCGAACAGCGGCTTGCCGTCCTGCCAGATCGACTGGTGCACGTGCATGCCCGAACCGTTGTCGGCGAACATCGGCTTGGCCATGAAGGTGGCCGTCTTGCCGTAGGCCGCCGCGACGTTGTGGATGACGTACTTGTAGAGCTGCATACGGTCGGCCATGACGACCATGGTGTCGAACTTCAGGCCGAGTTCGTGCTGGGCCGGGGCCACCTCGTGGTGGTGCTTTTCCGGCTTCATGCCCAGCTCGCCCATGACGGCCAGCATTTCGCCGCGCAGGTCCTGAGCCGAGTCGACCGGGTTCACCGGGAAGTAGCCGCCCTTCGGGCCAGGGCGGTGGCCCATGTTGCCTTCCGGATATTCCTTGGCCGAGTTGGTCGGCAGTTCGCTCGAGTCATACGAGTAGCCGGTGTTGTTCGGCGCGGTCGACCAGCGGACGTCGTCGAAGATGAAGAACTCGGCTTCCGGGCCGAAGTAGACGGTGTCGCCCACGCCAGCCGACTTGACGTAGTTCAGCGCGGCCTTGGCGATCGAGCGCGGGTCGCGGTTGTAGGGGGTGCCGTCGTCCGGGTTCACGACGTCGCAGAACAGGGCCAGCGTGGTCTGCTGGTAGAACGGATCGATGATGGCGCTCGACAGGTCCGGGCGCAGCTTCATGTCCGACTCGTTGATGGCCTTCCAGCCGGCGATCGACGAGCCGTCGAACATGGTGCCGTCATTGAGGAAGTCGTCGTCGACCAGGTCGATGTCGAACGTGACGTGCTGCAGCTTGCCGCGCACGTCGGTGAAGCGGACGTCGACGTACTTGACGTCTTTTTCCTTGATCAGGTTCAGGATGTCCTTGGCGGTGCTCATTCAGTATCCCCTGTCTTGAGCGCTTAAGCGTGTTGACGGTCAGGCCTTAAACCGCGGCCGGGCCAGTTTCTCCGGTTCGGATGCGGACCACTTCCGCGATCTCCGAGACGAAAATCTTGCCGTCGCCGATGCGGCCCGTACGGGCGGCGCGGGTGATGGCGTCCAGAGCGGGTTCCAGTTGGCTGTCCTCGACGACGACCTCCACCTTGATCTTGGGGAGGAAGTCCACGACGTACTCGGCGCCGCGATAGAGCTCGGTATGGCCCTTCTGCCGGCCATAGCCCTTGGCTTCCAGCACGGTCATCCCCTGGACGCCCATGTCCTGCAGGGCCTCCTTCACCTCATCCAGCTTGAACGGCTTGATGACGGCTTCGATCTTCTTCATCGGTTCCACTTTCGGGCCCGGGCGGCGAACCACCTTCACTGAGCGGGCAACCATCACGCTGATTGGAGCGCTGCAAGCGAGCGCCGCCGACATTTATGACCGTTTGGTTGTCGCGCTGGCATGTGTTCGAATTTTGGGCGCCTGACGCCTTTGAAATGTACATTTCTGGAAACGCCGTCAAATGGCCTTGCGACCTGTCGTTTCGCGCCTACGATCGCGCCCAACGATCGTTTGAATGGGGGCGGAAATGCGCGACGACACACCGGTTTTGATCGGCGCGGGCCAATTCACGTATCGGGGAGACGCGGGAAATTCACCATCCCCGCTCGAATTGCTGAAAGTTGCGGCGGAAAGAGCGGTTCTCGATGCGGGGCTGAAAGGGTCGGTTCTTGCCGATCTGGACGCTTTGGCGGTCGTGGCGTTCAGCATCGACGCGCCGGGCGGACTTTCGAAGCTGCCGCTGCCCAGGCTGGCTGACCCGCCGGCTTCGCTGGCCCGGGCTGTCTCGGCTTCACCACACTGGAGCGTCTACACCGAGACCGGCGGCAACAGCCCGCAGCAGGCAGTCAATGTCGTCTGCGAGCGGATCGCCAAGGGCGAGTCCGATTTCGCCCTGGTGGCCGGCGCGGAGTTCCTGGGTTCGCTGATGAAGCGGATAAAGGGTGGCCTGGGCTTTGACGGCTGGGGCGACGACATCACCAGCACGCCGCAGCGGATCGGCGATCCGCGCCCAGGCGTGACCCGGCAGGAGGGCGCGCACGGCCTGGGCTATCCGGTGAACACCTATCCCTTGTTCGAGAACGCATTGCGCGCGCGGGATGGACGCTCGCTCGAAGACCATCAAAACCAGCTTGGCGAATTCTTCGCGCCGTTCACCAAGGTCGCCGCCGCCAACCCGTACGCCTGGTTCCCGGTCGAGCGCTCAGCCGAGGAGCTGGTGACGGTGACCGACCGTAACCGGATGGTCGGCTATCCGTACCCGAAGTACTTGAACGCGATCATGGAGGTCGACCAGTCGGCCGCCGTGCTGATCGCCAGCGTCCGCAAGGCCCGCGAGCTGGGCGTGCCTCAGGACCAGTGGGTGTTCCTGCACGGCTGCGCCGACGCCTCGGATCTCTGGTATCCGCTGGACCGCCAAGACTACCACTCCAGCCCCGCCATGCGCTTGACCGGCGAGCGGGCATTGGAGATGGCCGGGATTGGCGTCGAGGACCTGGAGGTCATCGACCTCTATTCCTGCTTCCCGTCGGCGGTGCGGATCGGGGCTGAGGAGATCGGCCTGGCGCTGGACGACCCGCGGGGCCTGACGATCACCGGCGGTCTGCCGTACTTCGGCGGGCCCGGGAACAACTACGCCCTGCACGCCATCGCCGAGATGGTCGGAAAGCTGCGCGAGCGGCCCGGCGCCTATGGCCTGTCGACCGCCAACGGCTGGTTCCTGACCAAGCAGTCGGTCGGCATCTATTCGACCAAGCCCGTCGAGGGAAAATGGGAGCGCCAGCCGCCGTCGGTGCTGCAGGCCCGGATCGACGCGCTGTCGCATCCGGAGATCGTGGAGAAGCCGGAGGGGAGAGCGACGATCGAGACCTATACCGTCGTCCACGGCCGCGAGGGCGTGCGGATGGGCATCGTCATCGGCCGCGACGACCAGAACCGCCGCTTCGTCGCCCAGACGCCGGACGATCCGGAGGTGCTGCGCGATCTTGAGAGCCGCGAGGGCGTGGGACGCACCGGCGTCGTCGGCCCGCATCCGGACGGCGTCCGCAACCTCTTCGTCCCGGATTGAGCGCCATGACCGTTGTTCACGTGATCCGCCACGGCAAGCCTGCTGCGACCTGGGGCGGGGCGGACGAGGATCCCGGCCTCGACATGACCGGCCATGCCCAGGCCAAAGTCGCCGCGGATGAGATCCTGGCCCTGCCGAAGCGGCCGACCTACGTCGTGTCCTCACCGTTGCGGCGCTGCCGCGAGACCGCCGAGCCGCTGGCCAAGGCGCTGGGCGTCGACCTGGTCATCGATCCGCGCGTCGGCGAAATTCCGACTCCGGTGACGCTGTCGGCCGAAGAGCGTCCCGCCTGGCTGAAGCAGGTGTTCGAGGGGCGCTGGGACGAGATCGAGGGCGACCTCGACTATGTCGCCTGGACCGAAAGCGTGGCGGCGGCGCTGCGCGCGCACGCCGGCGCGGCGGTGTTCAGTCACTTCGTCGCCCTGAACGCAGCGGTCGGCGTCGCCACGGGCCGGGCCGAGGTCATGGCCTTCAGGCCCGACCATTGCTCGCGCACCGTCTTCGAGATCGACGGCGAGCGCTTGATCCTGGTCGAGAAAGGGCGCGAAGCTCAGAGCCAAGTGCTTTGAGGTCCTAGCGTGCTCCGAGAAATCCTGACCGTCGCCCAGATGGCCGCGGCCGACCGCGCCGCCGTCGCGCATGGCACGCCGATCCAGGTCCTGATGGAGCGCGCCGGCGAGGCCGTGGCCCAGGCCGTGATCGCCCGCTACGCGTCGCGCCCCGTGGTGATCTGGTGCGGTCCCGGCGACAATGGCGGCGATGGTTATGTCGCCGCGCGTCACCTGAGCCAGGCCGGGTGGCCGGTGACGGTCCAGGCCGCCTATCCGCCATCCTCCGAGGCCGCGCGCTGGGCCGCCGGACTTTGGGACGGAGCGGCGCAGACGCTGTCGACCGCGCTGTCGGCGGACGCACTCTATATAGACGCCCTGTTCGGCGCGGGCCTGTCGCGCGCTCTGGAGGGAGAGGTCGCCAAGCTGGCGCGGGCCAGTCATGACCCTTCACTGACCGTGGTTGCGGTCGACACGCCGTCGGGGATCCGCGGCGACACGGGCAAGCCTCTGGACGATACGGCCTTCCGCGCCGACCTGACCGTCACCTTCCATCGCCGCAAGCCTGCTCACGTACTGGTCGAGGGGCGCAAGGCCTGTGGCGAGGTGGTGTTGGTCGACATCGGGCTTGGACCGGGTGAGGGCGGCGATCTCTTCGAGAACGATCCCGCGCTCTGGGGCAAGCGCTTCCCCTGGCCGGCGCCGGACGCCCACAAGCATACGCGCGGCAGGCTAAAGGTGGTCAGCGGCGAGATGTGGAGCACCGGCGCGGCGCGGCTGGCGGCGCGCGGGGCGCTACGGATCGGCGCCGGCGCGGTGACCCTACTGTCGCCGCCGGGCGCCTTGGCGACCAACGCCGCCCATCTCGAGGCGATCATGCTGGCGCCGTTCGGGGCCGAGGCCGACCTGGCCGTCGCCGCCGAGCAGGCCGATGCCGTGATCATCGGCCCGGCGGCCGGCGTAGGGGAGGCGACCGCGCAGAACCTGCAGGCCCTGGCCCAGACCGGGGCGGCCCTGGTCGTCGACGCCGATGCCCTGACCAGCTTCCGCTACGACGTCGAGAGCCTGTTCGCCTGTCTCGACCGCGACGACGTCCTGACCCCGCATCCCGGCGAGTTCGAGCGAATCTTCCCGGGCCTGCTGGCCAGGTCTCCGGAGCGGATCGCGGCGACGCGGGAGGCGGCCAGGCGGGCAGGGGCCGTCGTGCTGCTCAAGGGTCCCGACACCGTGGTCGCCGCGCCGGACGGCCGCGCCGCCGTGTCGTTGAACGGAACGCCCTGGCTGGCCACGGCGGGCTCCGGCGACGTGCTGGCCGGCTTCATCGGCGGGTTGGTCGCGCAAGGCATGGAGAGCTTCGAGGCGGCCTGCGCCGGCGCCTGGATCCACGCCGAATGCGGCGCGCTCCACGGTCCGGGCCTGATCGCCGAGGACCTGCCGGGCCTGGCGCCTGCCGTGCTGGCCAAGCTTTTCGCGCAGCGCTGAGCGACCGTCTCGCTTAAGCCGCGATTGCGCGCCTAGGTCCGCTTGAGAACGTCGCGTCGGAGATTGGCGATGAACATCACCGAGGGCCTGTGCCTGGCGCTTCTGGTCAGCTGCCTGGCTGTCCTTATTCACTACGAATCCCTGCGGCTGATCTCGACCGCCGTCATCGATCGGCCTGGCGTGTCGCGCCTGCGGGTTCTCGCCGTGATCTTCAGCGTGCTGGCGGCTCATGCGCTAGAGGCCGGCCTGTTCGCCGCGGGATTCTGGCTGGGTGACGACGTGCTGCACTTTGGCCGCTTCATCGGCCGCACGCCGGCGGACGTGTTCCAATACTACTCGTTCGCCCTGGAGACCTACACGACGCAAGGCGTCGGGGACCTCTATCCGATCGGCGGCCTGCGCCTGCTGGCCAGTATCGAGCCGCTGGTCGGGCTGATTCTGATCGGCTGGTCGACGTCCTTGACCTTCATGGTCATGGCGCGGGACTGGCGCGCGAGGTTGTCGCCCAGCGCCTAGATCGTCCCGATATCCTTGAAGATGGTGCGGCTAGAGGGACTCGAACCCCCACGGTCTCCCGGCGGTACCTAAAACCGCTGCGTCTACCAATTCCGCCATAACCGCGCGGGGTCGACTTAGCGCGGGGCACGGAGATTATCCATGGAAATTTGGCGGCGCGCGCGGCCGCACGCCCTGGCGCTTCAGTTTTCTCGCCGCTGCTCTTGGATGCACGCGAACGTCGTGACATAAGGGCGCTCTTTCGCCGCCCCCGGCTCTCGCGGGCGGCGTCGATCTTTTGGACCCCCGGAGCGGAGTTCGAGCGCGCGGCGCCCCGGACCCGAGAAAATAAGAATGTCGATGCAGATCGTTGAAAAGTCGAACGAAGGCCTCAGCCGCGTTTTTAGCGTCACGGTTCCCGCCAGCGAACTGACCACGCGCCTCGAAGCCCGGATCGCCGAAGTCGCCCCGCAAATGAACGTCAAGGGCTTCCGTCCGGGCAAGGTGCCCGCCGCCCACGTTCGCCGCCTGTACGGCAAGGGCCTGATGGGCGAAGTCATCGAGCAGGCGCTCAACGAAACCACCCAGAAGGTCCTGGACGACAACAAGCTGCGTCCGGCCGGTCAGCCCGAGCTGAACCCGACCTCGGACATGGACAAGGTCCTGGATGGCGGCGTCGACCTGGCGTTCGACCTGGCCGTCGAAGTGATGCCGGAATTCGACCCGATCGACCCGACCACCATCGAGCTGGTCAAGCCGGTCTACAAGGTCGGCGACGAGGAAGTCGACGAGGCTCTGGAAGAGCTGTCGAAGCAAGCCCGCACCTATGAGCCGCGCACGGGCAAGAGCCTGAAGGCCAAGGACGGCGACCAACTGCTGATCGACTTCGTCGGCACGATCGACGGCGTCGAGTTCGCCGGCGGCAAGGCCGAAGGCGCCGAGCTGGTCCTGGGTTCGGGCCAATTCATCCCTGGCTTCGAAGAGCAACTGGTCGGCGCCAAGCCGGGCGACGAGATCGTCGTGAAGGTGAAGTTCCCGGAAGAGTACCAGGCCGCCGAACTGGCCGGTAAGGACGCCGAGTTCGCCACCAAGGTCACCGAAGTCCGCGCTCCGGTCGACGGCAAGGCCGACGACGAGCTGGCCAAGCGCCTGGGTCTGTCGGACTTGGCCGCTCTGAAGGACCTGCTGCGCTCGAACCTGGGCAGCCGCTACGAGAACAGCTCGCGCTTCAAGCTGAAGCGCGCCCTGCTGGACGTCCTGGACACCAAGCACGACTTCGCCCTGCCGCCGCGCATGGTCGACGCCGAGTTCGCCGGCATCTGGCAACAGGTCGAGGCCGACAAGGCCCGTGGCGGCCTGCCGCCGGAAGACGCCGACAAGACCGAAGAGCAGCTGCAGGACGAGTACAAGAAGATCGCCGAGCGCCGCGTGCGCCTGGGTCTGGTGCTCGCCGAGATCGGCCGCAAGAACGACGTGGTCGTCACCGACCAGGAACTGACCGACGCCATCATGCGCGAAGCTCGCCAGTACGGCGCGCAAGCCCAGCAGGTGTTCGATATGTACCGCCAGCGCGCCGACCTGCAGGCCGCCCTGCGCGCCCCGATCTACGAAGACAAGGTCGTCGACCTGATCTTCAACAAGGCCAAGGTCGAGGAAAAGGAAGTCTCCAAGGACGAACTCCTGGAAGAAGACGACCTGCCGGAAGGCTACGGCGGCTAAGGCCGGCTTAAGCTGAGATTGAGAAGGGCGCGGCTCGCGAGGGCCGCGCCCTTTTTCTATTGTTGCTCGGTTGGAGCGGCAGATGGATCGAACGCCCACGCTGGGATTTCGCCGTGCAAAGTCGGGTCGTAGAACTCTGGATGATAGCTAGTGCTGGTCTGGTCACCGTCCAACACGTCGACAATGACCAAGCGATTGAGGTTTGAGAAGCTCTCGTCGACAGACCTGAACGTGCGCGGAAAGCCGAGCGCTTCTCGCTTCGGAATGGCAGTCTTTATGAACTCCTTCGTCACGCGGGAGCGACTTGAGAAGATGCTTTGGAACACATCGCTCACGATCTTCTTGTCCGGAATGCACTGGGCGGCCGCCAGAATATAGGCGGCGCCCATGTTGAGGCGAAACCGGCAAATATAGCGATCACCGTGCCTGTGTAAGTGAGGTGGGGCCACTTCAGGCGAAAGCAGAACTGCGCCGATATAGTCGACGTCATTATGGTCGCTCGGCAGCGCATCGTAGGCGTAAAACAGTTCGTTCGCATGCGTAGCGGCGGAGAGGCCAGCGATGTTATCGGCCAGTTCCGGTATAGTCTCGCCAAAGCTATGGGGCCGCATCTTGGCCAATTTGGGAGCTTTACTGGCTAGGTACGTCAGCGGGCGCTTCGTCTGATCCGTGCTTGCCAGTTGCCGTGTGCAAAACAGCGATGAGTAGATATCTACTAAGATCTCCTCTAACGCGAGCTGGAAGCGTGCTCCGGCCTTGGTCAGATCGTCGAGGAATTCGTCCGCACGTCGATCCAGTTCGCGAATGGTCGCTTCGTCGTCTAAGCCCCCAACGTCCCTTGGCCCCTTGTCAGCGACGTGTTCTGTCCTCGGACCCCGCGTTCGCATGAATTCCAGGACGTCTTCAGCCAACCTTCGGCCGCGAGCGCCGCTGATCAGCAAGTCCTCGATGGCGGCGGTGAGGGCTTGATGGTGGTTGATTGATGGTCGGACGCGATTCTCGACAAACTCGAGTATCTGCACATCACCCTGCCGCGAAGTGACGAGATATCCGAAATAGGCGGCGACCAACGAGGCAACGAAACCCACGAACGCGCCGACTGCCGCGACTGGCAGCCCGTACTGGAAGTTGAGGAGCGCGGCGGCGGCGTTATAGGCTTCGGCCGTTTGGGTCGGCGTATGGATGCTACGCTCGACGATCTGCTTGGCGAGGCTTTCCGCCCACCGCGGTTCGGTGAGGATCAGGTAAAGCGCCAGCAGAAGCACTATGCTCACGATCGTGGTCAGGGCGATCAGCGCCCCAGCCCGCAAATCAACTTGCTTCATAGTCGTCTCGAGCGGGGCGGGACGCGCGACCCCCCGTCGCGAAACACGCCTGCATTGCAGTTCGCCTCAGGGTTAGCTTAAGCGCAAGTGCGATCGCTCATAACGCGAGCCCCTCTGAAGTCTCGGCGCCCCTCCTTGCAACCTGTTAAGCGCCACGCGATATGCGGTAGCGACGGCGCGCGGGGCTGATTCGCTTTGCGCGCCCATAAGCACACGACGAAGGGTGATCCCGATGATGTACGATCCGATGGCGACGGCCATGAACCTGGTTCCGATGGTGGTCGAGCAGACCAGCCGCGGCGAGCGCGCGTTCGACATCTTCTCGCGCCTGTTGAAGGAACGGATCATCTTCCTGACCGGTCCGGTGGAAGACGGCATGGCCAGCTTGATCTGCGCCCAGCTGCTGTTCCTGGAGTCCGAGAACCCCAAGAAAGAGATCGCCATGTACATCAACTCGCCGGGCGGCGTGGTGACGGCCGGTCTCGCGATTTACGACACCATGCAATACATCAAGAGCCCGGTCTCGACGGTGTGCATGGGCATGGCCGCCTCGATGGGCAGCCTGCTGCTCGCCGCCGGCGCCGCCGGCCAGCGCATCTCGCTGCCGAACGCCCGCATCATGGTCCACCAGCCGTCGGGCGGCTTCCGCGGCCAGGCCTCGGACATCGAGCGCCACGCCGAGGACATCATCAAGACCAAGCGTCGCCTGAACGAGATCTACGTCAAGCACTGCGGCCGCACCTATGAGGAAGTCGAAAAGACCCTCGACCGCGACCACTTCATGAGCGCCGACGAAGCCAAGGCCTGGGGCCTGGTCGACCACGTCTACGACTCGCGTGAAGCGGCCGAGGCCGGCGCTGAATAAGCGAAAGCTTCGCTGAAGCGAGAAAGCCGCCGATCGTCAGGATCGGCGGCTTTTTTGTTGCCTCGACGCCTGCGGCAAAAGCGCTCAGGTCGCGGGCTTGCCCCGGAAGACGCGGTAGCCCTTCTCGTCGGCGATCGCCAGCATCTCGGTGTCGCCCGAGGTGTCGCCATAGGCCGCCGTCAGGTGCACGTCGGGGCCGAAGACCTCGCGCAGGCGCGCCACCTTTTCCTTGGCCCGGCAGTTGTTCCCGTCCAGCCCGCCCAGGATGCGGCCGTCCTCGTTGGTCATCAGCCGCGTGCCGATCAGCATGTCGGCGCCCAGGCCGCGGGCGAACGGGGCGACGGTGATCTCGGGCGAGGCGGTGACGATCACCATCTTGGCGCCCTTGGCCCGCCAGGACCGCCAGACGGCCAGGGCGTCGGGCCGCAGCAGGGTAGGGGCGTGGACTTCCGCGAAGGCGCGGGCGTCGGTCTCGATCTGCGCGACCGTCGCGCCCTTCATGAACTCGCGGATCGCCGCGGCCTTGAGTTTGGCGCGGTTGCGATCGAACACGTAGGCGATCAGCGAGGGGGTCAGGCGGATGACGCCGCGCGTCCAGCGTCGGCCGGCGCGCCACTTCAGGAAGGCGTTGAAGCTGTCGCGGACGGTCAGGGTGCCGTCGAAGTCGAAGGCCACGAGCGCGGGCTCATGGCCCATCTCGCCGGTCATCGGGCGCGACGCGCTCAAACCCTTGGCCATCCACGAACGCTTGCCCATCGAACTCCCATATCGAGCGCGCTCGACGCTCTTTTCCCCACACGAATCCCCGTCTCGTCATACGGGGTTCCTGGGGCGGCGGTAAGGGCCAAGACGCTCTGCGCTTGCACCGGCGCGCCAATCGCCCAAATTAGATGACGAGGCCATGACACGATCCGGCCGGTTTGGACGTTTGGGGCTTGAAAGGAGCCGCCAAGGGTTGTGAACCTGACCCGGATCGGGGAATGTCAAGGATTAGACAACTCCCGGCGTATATCCTGTCTGCTTCGGTGGCGGTGTATGCGCTCGGAGGGGCGCAGCGGCGATAAGCCGTAAGTCGCCATAGTGTGAGAAGCGATCATGACGAAAGCCGCGAGCGGCGACACCAAGAGCACTCTGTATTGTTCTTTCTGCGGAAAGAGCCAGCACGAGGTGCGCAAGCTCATCGCCGGGCCGACGGTGTTCATTTGTGATGAATGCGTCGAACTGTGCATGGATATCATCCGCGAAGAGCACAAGATCGCCTTCGTGAAGTCCAAGGACGGCGTCCCGACGCCGCGCGAAATCTGCGAAGTCCTGGACGACTACGTGATTGGCCAGGGCCACGCCAAGAAGGTCCTCGCGGTTGCGGTCCACAACCACTACAAGCGTCTGAACCACGCGTCGAAGAACAACGACGTCGAACTGGCCAAGTCGAACATCCTGCTGGTCGGTCCGACCGGTACGGGTAAGACGCTGCTGGCCCAGACGCTGGCCCGAATCATCGACGTGCCGTTCACCATGGCGGACGCCACGACGCTGACCGAAGCCGGTTACGTCGGTGAAGACGTCGAGAACATCGTGCTGAAGCTGCTGCAAGCCGCCGACTACAACGTCGAGCGCGCCCAGCGCGGCATCGTCTATATCGACGAAATCGACAAGATCAGCCGCAAGTCTGACAACCCGTCGATCACCCGCGACGTTTCGGGTGAAGGCGTGCAGCAGGCCCTGCTGAAGATCATGGAAGGCACTGTCGCCTCCGTGCCGCCGCAAGGCGGGCGCAAGCATCCGCAGCAGGAATTCCTGCAGGTCGACACGACGAACATCCTGTTCATCTGCGGTGGCGCGTTCGCCGGCCTCGAGAAGATCATCTCGGCGCGCGGCGCGGCCAAGTCGATCGGCTTCGGTGCGAAAGTGACCGATCCGGAAGAGCGCCGCACGGGCGAGATCCTGCGGAACGTCGAACCCGACGACCTGCAGCGCTTCGGCCTGATCCCGGAATTCATCGGCCGTCTGCCGGTGGTCGCGACCCTGGAGGACCTCGACGAGGCCGCCCTGGTCAAGATCCTGACCGAGCCGAAGAACGCCTTCGTCAAGCAGTACCAACGCCTGTTCGAGATGGAGAACATCGGCCTGACCTTCACCGAGGACGCCCTGCATCAGGTCGCCAAGAAGGCCATCATCCGCAAGACCGGCGCGCGCGGCCTGCGCTCGATCATGGAAGGCATCCTGCTGGAGACCATGTTCGAACTGCCCAGCTATGAGGGCGTCGAGGAAGTGGTGGTCAATGCCGAGGTCGTCGAAGGCCGGGCTCAGCCGCTGCTGATCTACGCCGAGAAGAAGGGCGGGGCGGCTTCGGCCTAATCCCAAGCTTCATCGCGAAATCGAGGCGCGCCTTTTTGGATAAAGGCGCGCCTTTTTCGTGGATAAGCCGGCTTCGTAAACCTGTTGGACGACCGGTGAGGCTTCGGCGCCACGGGCAGCTTGAGCGAGCGAAACCCGCGTAAACTCTGGCCTTTGGGCGAACTTGCCTCCGTTGTCGGCGTTGGGGGCATGAGCCTGCCAGCTTCGCCGGTCGCACGCGACTTGTCGCCGCTGTCGGGCGAGTGCGCTTGAACCCTGTTGTAAAACGTCCACATAAATAACGACCATTCGCCCAGTCCCGGGCGGACGGGTCGTTCGACTCAGGCGCATCGTCTGGTGTTACGGCGGCCCGCATGGCCAGGCGTTCGAAAGCGCCGAGGCCGGGAGTATTGAGAACATGTCCGAACTACGTACGCTTCCTGTTCTGCCCCTGCGGGACATCGTTGTGTTCCCGCACATGGTGGTGCCGCTCTTCGTGGGCCGCGACAAATCCGTGCGCGCCCTCGAGGAAGTGATGCGCGGCGACAAGCAGATCCTGCTCGTCACCCAGAAGAACTCGGCGGATGATGATCCGGCGCCGGGCGATATCTTCGACGTCGGCGTCCTCGCCACCGTCCTGCAGCTGCTGAAGCTGCCCGACGGCACCGTCAAGGTGCTGGTCGAGGGCAAGGGCCGCGCAGCCGTCGTGAAGTTCACCGACCAGGAGTCCTTCTACGAGGCCCAGATCGGCGAAGTCAGCGAAGACGAAGGCGCCGGTCCCGAGGCCGAGGCCCTGTCGCGCGCGGTCGTCGAGCAATTCGAAAACTACGTGAAGCTGAACAAGAAGGTGCCGCCGGAGGCCCTGGCGTCGATCCCGCAGATCGCCGAACCGGGCAAGCTGGCCGACAGCATCGCCGCTCACCTGTCGGTGAAGATCGGCGACAAGCAGCACCTGCTGGAAATCTTCGACGTCGTGAAGCGCCTGGAAAAGGTCTTCGCCCTCATGGAGGGCGAGATCTCGGTGCTGCAGGTCGAGAAGAAGATCCGCTCGCGCGTGAAGCGCCAGATGGAGAAGACCCAGCGCGAGTACTATCTGAACGAACAAATGAAGGCGATCCAGCGCGAGCTGGGCGATCCCGATGACTCGCGCGACGAGCTGATCGATCTCGAAAAGCGCATCAAGAAGACCAAGCTTTCCAAGGAAGCCCGCACCAAGGCCGAGAGCGAGCTGAAGAAGCTGCGCAACATGAGCCCGATGTCGGCCGAGAGCACCGTCGTCCGCAACTATCTGGACTGGCTGCTGTCGATCCCGTGGGGCAAGGCCAAGACCAAGAAGATCGACCTGCCGGAGGCGGAAGCCATCCTGGACGCCGATCACTACGGCCTGGAGAAGGTCAAGGAGCGGATCCTGGAGTACCTGGCCGTCCAGGCCCGGACCAACTCGCTGAAGGGCCCGATCCTGTGCCTCGTCGGCCCTCCCGGCGTCGGCAAGACCTCGCTGGGCAAGTCGCTGGCCAAGGCGACCGGTCGCGAGTTCGTGCGCATGAGCCTCGGCGGCGTGCGTGACGAGGCCGAGATCCGCGGTCACCGCCGCACCTACATCGGTTCGATGCCCGGCAAGGTCATCCAGTCGATGAAGAAGGCCAAGACCACCAACGCCTTCGTCCTGCTGGACGAGATCGACAAGATGGGCAGCGACTACCGCGGCGACCCCGCCTCGGCGCTGCTGGAAGTGCTGGATCCGTCGCAGAACTCGACTTTCGGCGACCACTATCTGGAGGTCGACTACGACCTGTCGCAGGTGATGTTCGTCACCACGGCCAACAGCCTGAACATGCCCCAGCCGTTGCTGGACCGCATGGAGATCATCCGCATCCCCGGCTACACCGAGGATGAGAAGCTGGAGATCGCCAAGCGTCACGTCCTGCCCAAGCTGGCCAAGGATCACGGCCTGAAGCCGGCCGAGTTCATCGTGCCGGACAAGGCGATCCGCGACCTGATCCGCTACTACACCCGGGAAGCCGGCGTGCGGTCGCTGGAGCGGGAACTGGGCGCCCTGGCGCGCAAGACGGTGCGTGACCTGGCCCGCGAAAAGCTGGCCTCGATCACGATCGACGACGAGCGCCTGGCCAAGTACGCCGGTGTGAAGAAGTACCGCTACGGCGAGACCGACGAAGTCGACCAGGTCGGCATCGTCACCGGTCTGGCCTGGACGGAATTCGGCGGCGACATCCTGACCATCGAAGCCGTGAAGATGCCGGGCAAGGGTCGCATGCAGATCACCGGCAACCTCAAGGACGTGATGAAGGAGTCGATCGCGGCGGCCAACAGCTACGTCCGCTCGCGTTCGGTGCAGTTCGGCATCAAGCCGCCGATCTTCGAAAAGACCGACGTCCACATCCACGTGCCGGACGGCGCTACGCCCAAGGACGGTCCGTCCGCCGGCGCGGCCATGGGCCTGGCCATCGTCTCGGTGCTGACCGGCATCCCGATCCGCAAGGACATCGCCATGACCGGCGAGATCACCCTGCGCGGCCGGGTCACCGCCATCGGCGGCCTGAAGGAAAAGCTGCTCGCGGCCCTGCGCTCCGGCGTGAAGACCGTGCTGATCCCGCAGGAGAACGAGAAGGACCTCGTGGATGTACCCCAGAGCGTCAAGGACGGTCTGGAAATCATCCCGGTCTCGACCATGGATGAGGTGCTCAAGCACGGCCTCACGGGCCCGCTGACGCCGATCGAATGGAACGAGGCTGACGAGCCGATTGCTGCAAGTGCGAAGAAGGATGAGGGCGACAGCGACGCTGTCCTCACCCACTAAACGCAACTAATCGTTGATAACTTAGGCGGCGCGGGAGATTCCCGCGCCGCTCTCGTTTGACGGCGCTTTTTCAGCAGCCATAATCCCCGCCGAGCCAAGCGCCGTAAGCAATAAGCGGCGCTGCTCAGGCTGGGAGAAAAACATGACCACAAAAGCCGAACTCGTTACGGCGATCGCCGAGAAGGCGGGCATCAACAAGAACCAAGCCAAGGACGCTCTGGAAGCCTTCATCGACGCCGTCACCGACTCGCTGAAGTCGGGTTCGGACGTTCGCCTGGTCGGCTTCGGCACCTTCAAGGCCGTGGCCCGCGCCGCCGGCACCGCCCGCAATCCGCGCACCGGCGAGACCGTCAATCGTCCCGCGTCGAAGACCGCGCGCTTCCAGGTCGGCGAAGGCCTGAAGTCCTCGCTGAACGGCTAAACCAGTTTCTCCGCTTAAGAAGGGCGGCGCGTCAGAGGCTGGCGCTCCGCCTTTTCTTTTTGCGCTAGGCGTCAGCCTCAGGTGCGGCTAGAAGCGCCCACCCAAGAGGGCAGTTAGCTCAGCGGTAGAGCGTCTCGTTTACACCGAGAGGGTCGGGGGTTCGATCCCCTCACTGCCCACCATTCCCCCTCGTCCATCGTCACCGTCCCTCATCGGCCTTCGCCGGGGAGGGCTTTCGCATGGCGACGCTTTAGCCTTGCGGCATGCGATCAAAGTGATATCACTCTGATCGCAACGCTGGAGGCGCTTATGTCTGAGACCCGCACGATCAATCGCACTACCGAACGCCCGCACGCGGGCATCGGCGGCGGCCTGCCGCTACTGTCTCTGCCGATCCTGCTGGCCGCCAGCGTCTTCGCGTTCATGCAGGGCCTACCGATCGTCGGCGGCGTGCTGATCTTCCTGTTCCTGCTGGTGTTCAGCGGCTTCTATTCGGTGCAGCCGAACGAGGCCTTCGTCGTCACTCTGTTCGGCTCGTACGTCGGCACCGATCGCAAGACCGGCCTGCGCTGGATCCTGTTCTGGTACGGCCGCAAGAAGATCAGCATGCGGGTGCGAAACGTCACCAGCGAGACGCTGAAGGTGAACGACAAGCGCGGCAACCCGATCGAGATCGCCGCCAACATCGTCTGGCGGGTGCAGGACTCGGCCCAGGCGCTGTTCGACGTCGACGACTACGTCGCGTTCGTGAACATCCAGATCGAGACGGGCCTGCGCGAAGTCGCTTCGCACTACGCCTATGACCATGCGGAAGAGGGCGAGCCGACCCTGCGCGCCCATGCCGAGGAGGTGGGCGACCGCCTGCAGAAGGATCTGCAGCAACGCATCGCCGTCGCCGGCGTCGCCATCGACGAGGCGCACCTGATGCACCTGGCCTATGCGCCCGAGATCGCCGGCTCGATGCTCAAGCGCCAGCAGGCCGAGGCCGTCCTGGCCGCTCGCCGCACGATCGTGGCCGGCGCCGTCGACATGGTCGAGAGCGCGCTGGGCCAACTAAGCGAGCGCGGCGTCGTCACCCTCGACGACGAGCGTCGCGCTTCGATGGTCTCTAACCTGCTGGTGGTGCTGTGCGCCGACCGCGAGGCCCAGCCTGTCGTCAACACCGGCACGCTGTACGGCTGACGTGGCGGGCGATCCTAACGACACCAAGGGCGGGCGGCGCGCATTCCTTATGCGTGTCCGCCCCGAGGTGCTGGCCGCCGTCGAACGACTGGCCGGTGCGGAGTTGCGCAGCGTGAACGCTCAAGTAGAAGTACTACTTCGAGAGGCTCTTGGCAGGCGCGGCGTATCCCTGAAATCGTCCGGGAACGGCGAGGAACCCTGAGTGTCGCAAAAGCTTTATCGTTCCAGGGCCGAATGGGGGACTTGGATGAGCGATGAGGAATCGGCGTGACGGACCTGCTAACGACCCGGCCTGCCAGCCTGCGCGGTTTCCGCTTCGATATCGCTCCGTCGACTGACGGCCCTGTTCGCCTCGTCGACACCACCATGCTCTATGCCCCGCGCAGCGGCGGCGTGCGTCGCTATCTGGCCTCCAAGCGCGCCTGGCTGGCCGCCAATCGCCCAGAGGTCCGCCACACGCTGGTGGTGCCGGGCGCGCGCGATTCCTATGACGGCCAGGGGCGGGTCTCGATCTATGCCGCGCCGCTGCCGTTTGGCGCCGGCTATCGCTGGCCCGTGGTCAAGGCCGCCTGGATGGACCGCCTGATCCGGCAGCGTCCGGACATCATCGAGGCGGGCGATCCCTACACGCCCGGCCTGGCGGCGCTGCGGGCTGGCGACGCCCTGGGCGTGCCGGTGGTCGGCTTCTGTCACACCGATCTCGGCGCCCTGGCGGCCCTGCACATCGGGGAATGGGCTGAGAAGCCGGTCCAGAAGCGTTGGGCGGCGATCTACCGTCAATTCGACCAGGCCGTGGCGCCCAGCCGCTTCATCGCGGGCCGGCTGATCGAGGCGGGCGTGCACAACGCCATCGGCCTGCCGCTGGGCGTCGACACCGAGCTCTTCCATCCGGCCCGCGCCGATCGCGAGGCGCTGCGCCGCCGTCTGGGCGTGACGCCCGACGAGCGCCTTCTGGTCTTCGCCGGCCGTCCGGCGCGCGAGAAGCGGCTGGACGTGCTGGTCGGCGCCGTCGAGAAGCTGGGCGCGCCGTACAAGCTGCTGTTCGTGGGGGCCGGCGGCGGAGCGCCGATCAGCGACCGCGCCCTGTGCCTGGACTATGTCCGCGACCCGGCTGAGCTGGCTGGTGTGCTGGCCAGCTGTGACGCCTTCGTCCACGCCAATGACAACGAGCCGTTCGGCCTGATCGTGCTGGAAGCCATGGCCTGCGGCCTGCCCGTGGTCGGCGTCGCCGCCGGCGGCGTAGCCGAGTCGGTCGACCATGAGGTGGGCCAGCTGGCGACGCGGTCGGAGCCCGCCGCCTTCGCTGAAGCCATCGAGGCCCTGTTCGCCCGCGATCTGGCCGTCGTTGGCGCCGCCGCCCGTCGCCGCGCCGTCGAACGGCACGGCTGGGATGCGGTGTTCCGTCAGCTCTGCGCCATCTATGGCGGACTGACCGGTAAGCCCGCCTTCGGCGGTCAGCTAAAGCTGCGCGACCACTAGGCCTTCAGGCCGGCCAGGATCTCGTAGCTGCGCTTGCGCGCGGCGTGATCGTAGATCTGCGAAGCGAACATCAGCTCGTCAGCCTCGGTCAGCTTCAGCACCTGTTCGACCTTGCGCTTGACGGTCTCGGGCGAGCCGATCGCCGAATACTGGAAGGTGTGGTCCAGACCCGCCAGCTCGGCCGGCGAGGCGTGCTCGCGGATGTCGTCGACGGGCGGCGGCAGCAGGCCCGGACGACCGCGGCGCAGGGCGAGGAATTGCTGCTGGGTCGAAGTCGCCAGGCGAGTCGCCTCGGCGTCGGTGTCGGCCGCGCAAACGCCGATGCAGACCATGGCGTAGGGCTTGTCCAGAACCTCCGACGGCTTGAAGTGGCGGCGATAGAGGAGGAGGGCGTCCAGCAGCGAGTCGGGGGCGAAGTGGGCGGCGAAGGCGTAGGGCAGGCCCAGGGCCGCGGCCAGCTGCGCGCCCCAGGTCGAGGAGCCCAGCAGCCAGATCGGCACGTCCTGGCCTTCGCCCGGAACGGCGCGGACGCTCTGCTCCGGATCGGCCGGCTTGAACCAGTGCTGCAGCTCGACGACGTCCTGGGCGAACGAATCGACCGCGCCGGCATAGCGGCGCAGGGCCCGCATGGTGGGCTGGTCGGTGCCGGGCGCGCGGCCCAGGCCCAGGTCGATGCGGCCCGGATAGAGCGCGGCGAGAGTCCCGAACTGCTCGGCGACCATCAGCGGCGCGTGGTTGGGCAGCATGACGCCGCCCGAACCGACCCGAATCGTCTTCGTCCCGCCGGCCACGTGGCCGATCACGACCGCCGTCGCGGCTGACGCGATTCCCGGCATGTTGTGATGCTCGGCCAGCCAGTAGCGATGGAAGCCGAGCGATTCGGCGTGGCGCGCGAGATCCAGGCTGTTGTTGAGGGCCTGGCCGACGGGCGTGCCGTGCGGAACGGGCGCGAGGTCGAGGACGGAGAACGGCGGGTAAGCGGAGGTCATGTCCGCTACATGGCGTGCGTCGTCGGCAACTCAAGGCGTTGCGGAGCGCATTATCGATGTGGGGAGAACCACTGGACGGTGGCGCGAATGACGGGACTCGAACCCGCGACCTCCGGCGTGACAGGCCGGCGCTCTAACCAACTGAGCTACATCCGCATCGTTGCGCCTAGGCGCGACGGTCGTCCGTAAACCGAGGGGAGGGCGCCTTCCAACCCCATCATAAAGAAGGGTGGCGCGAATGACGGGACTCGAACCCGCGACCTCCGGCGTGACAGGCCGGCGCTCTAACCAACTGAGCTACATCCGCATATCCCTTCGCCGAAGCGAAAGTGCGACCCGCCCTGCGGCGAGGGGCGTCTGATATGTCGACCGAAGACTCGTGTCAACGGCGATATCGAAGAAGCGTCAAATAGCCCGGCGGGGCTGAACGATTTCATGTGGATGGAGCAGAGCGGGGCGGTCGCGTCTGTCCTTTCAGGCACAGAGGAAAGCGTTCGCGTGCAATCGATCGCCGTTAGCGGAAACAGCTCTAGTTGCGATCGTTTCTCAATGTGGTCTGGGGTGTTTGAAGCGCTGGCGACAGTGGGCTACAACCCGCTCGATTCAAGCCAAGGGCTGTCATGACCGCCTTCCTTCTCCAGTATCTGCCGATCGTGATCTTCCTAGGGATCGCGGCGGCTATCGGCATCGTCTTCATTCTCGCGGCCGCCGTGCTCGCGCCGAAGGCGCCGGACCCGGAAAAACTGTCCGCGTACGAATGCGGCTTCAACGCTTTCGACGACGCGCGCATGAAGTTCGACGTCCGGTTTTATCTGGTGTCGATCCTCTTCATCATCTTCGACTTGGAAGTGGCGTTCCTGTTCCCCTGGGCGGTCACGCTGATGAAGCTGTCGCACGACGCGGCCCAGTTCGCCTTCTGGTCGATGCTGACCTTCCTAGGCGTGCTGACCGTCGGCTTTATCTACGAATGGAAGAAGGGCGCCCTCGAATGGGAGTGATCGTTCCCGCCAACTCGTCCACCGTTCCGGCGCTGTCTGGCGGCCGTTCGACGGTCGAGGGCTATGACCCCAAGCTGCACGACCCGTTCTTCGACGGCGTCTCGCAGCAGCTGGCCGACAAGGGCTTCATCACGGCCGCCGCCGACGACCTGATCACCTGGGCCCGCACGGGCTCGCTGATGTGGATGACGTTCGGCCTGGCCTGCTGCGCCGTCGAGATGATGCACTCGGCCATGCCGCGGTACGACCTGGAGCGCTTCGGCTTTGCGCCGCGCGCCAGCCCGCGCCAGTCGGACGTGATGATCGTCGCCGGCACGCTGACCAACAAGATGGCTCCGGCCCTGCGCAAGGTCTACGACCAGATGCCAGAGCCCCGCTACGTCATCTCGATGGGCAGCTGCGCCAATGGCGGCGGCTACTACTATTACAGCTACAGCGTCGTGCGCGGCTGCGACCGCGTCGTGCCGATCGACATCTACGTGCCAGGCTGCCCGCCGACGGCCGAAGCCCTGGTCTACGGCGTGCTGCAGCTGCAGAAGAAGATCCGTCGCACGGGGACGATCGAGCGATGACCGACGTGGTTCCGACCGAAATCACCGTTTCGCCGCTCGAGGCCCTGGGCCAGGACATCGTCGCCCGCGCGCCCGGCGTGCTGGGTCATTCGATCGCGTTCGGCGAGCTGAACATCGTCGCCAAGGCCTCGACCGTGGTCGAGACCCTGATGTTCCTGCGCGATGACGCCGCCTGCCGCTTCCACCAGCTGGTCGACCTGACGGGCGTGGACTATCCGGAGCGCGCCGCGCGCTTCGACGTGGTCTATCACCTGCTGTCGATGGTGAAGAACACCCGCATCCGCCTGAAGGTGATGACGGACGAGGACACCCCGGTGCCCAGCGCCACGCCGGTGTTCCCAGTCGCCGACTGGTTCGAGCGCGAGGCGTTCGACATGTACGGCATCTTCTTCGAAGGCCATCCGGACCTGCGCCGGATCCTCACCGACTACGGCTTCCACGGCCACCCGCTGCGGAAGGACTTCCCCATGACGGGTTATGTGGAAGTTCGCTACGACGACGAGCTCAAGCGCGTCGTGTACGAACCCGTCAAGATTACCGAGTTCCGTGCGTTCGATTTCCTCTCGCCCTGGGAAGGCGCCAAGTACGCGCTCCCCGGTGACGAGAAGGCTCAATAGCGAGCAGGGGATGACCAATCATGGCATTGCGACGGCCGACGTTTCGTTCCGCCACCTCGTTCTTTCTGGTCGCCTTTTCGACCGCGTTCCTGATGACCATCGGGATGCGGCTGACGGGGTGGTTCACGAAGGCGCCGGTGATCAGCCCGGAGCAGAACAAATCGCTGGGCGTCGCGATCATGGTTTCGGTGATCATGCTGGCCGTCGGCGCCAGCATCCGGCGGATGGAAGTGGCCGAGTTGCGCAGCGCGCTGCTCGGGGCGGCTTCCGTGCTGTTGGCTCTGCCGCTCTCACAGGCCGCGATTTCCCAGAGCTGGGACGTCGCGACCACCATCATCACCTTGCTGGGCGTGGTTCTGCTGATCGCAGGACTGCTTGTGTCGCTCAGCATCGAGCAGCGTAACGAAGGTCCGTAGCCATGACCGGCACGAACTCGCCCGCCGCGGCGACCGACTTCTTCCGTGACGAACCGACGACTCCGGCCATCCCGGAGACGCCCGTCCGCAAGTTCAACATCAACTTCGGCCCGCAACACCCGGCCGCGCACGGCGTGCTGCGCCTGGTGCTGGAGCTGGACGGCGAAATCGTCGAACGCGTCGATCCGCACATCGGCCTGCTGCACCGCGGCACCGAGAAGCTGATGGAAGCGCGGACCTATCTGCAGAACATCCCGTACTTCGACCGCCTCGACTACGTGGCGCCGATGAACCAGGAGCACGCGTTCTGCCTGGCCATCGAAAAGCTGTTGGGCGTGGAAGTGCCCAAGCGCGGCCAGATCGTGCGCGTGCTGTTCTGCGAGATCGGCCGGATCCTGAACCACCTGCTGAACGTGACGACCCAGGCCATGGACGTCGGCGCCCTGACGCCGCCGCTCTGGGGCTTCGAGGAGCGCGAGAAGCTGATGGTGTTCTACGAGCGCGCCTGCGGCGCTCGCCTGCACGCCAACTATTTCCGTCCGGGCGGCGTCCACCAGGACCTGACGCCTGAACTGATCGACGACATCGAGACCTGGGCGAAGGCTTTCCCCAAGATCTGCGACGACATCGAAGGCCTGATCACCGACAACCGCATCTTCAAGCAGCGCAACGTCGACATCGGCGTGGTGAGCAAGGAAGACGCCTGGGCCTGGGGTTTCTCGGGCGTGATGGTGCGCGGTTCGGGCATCGCCTGGGACCTGCGCCGCAACCAGCCGTACGAGAACTACAACGAGTTCGAGTTCGACATCCCGCTGGGCAAGAACGGCGATTGCTACGACCGCTATCTCTGCCGCATGCAGGAGATGCGTGAGAGCACCAAGATCATCCTGCAGGCCGTCGCCATGCTGCGCGGCACGCCGGGCCCGGTGCTGACCGAGGACAACAAGGTCAGCCCGCCGCGTCGCGCCGAGATGAAGCGCTCGATGGAAGCCCTGATCCACCACTTCAAGCTCTACACCGAAGGCTTCAAGACGCCGGAAGGCGAGGTCTACGCGGCTGTCGAAGCCCCCAAGGGCGAGTTCGGCGTCTACGTCGTCAGCAACGGCACCAACAAGCCGTACCGCTGCAAGATCAAGGCGCCGGGCTTCTCGCACCTGGCCGCCATGGACTGGATGAACCGCGGCCACCAGCTGGCCGACGTCTCGGCCATCCTGGGCTCGCTCGACATCGTGTTCGGCGAGGTCGACCGGTGAGCCTGGAAGCGCCAGATCTCGAAAAAGTGGCCCAAGCTCAGCTGGACGCCTACAACGCCCAGGACCTGGACGCGCACTGCGCCCACTTCGCCGACGACGTGGTCGTGGCGGGGCTGAACGGCGATGTGGCGCGTACGGGTCTGGACGCTTATCGCGCCTTCTACGAAAAGACCTTCGCCGAGTTCCCCAGGAACAACGCCAAGCTCCTGAACCGCATCGTGGTCGGTGCGAACGTGATCGACCACGAGCATGTCGACCGCGGCAACGGCGATGCGCCGTTCCAGGTCGCCGCCATCTACACTTTCAAGGGCGACAAGATCGTCCGCGTGGATTTCGCCCGATGAGCGTACGTCGTCTCGCCAAGGAACAGCCGGCCAGCTTCGCCTTCTCCAAGGACAGCCAGGCCAAGGCCGATTGGTGGAAAGCCAAGTATCCCGCCGCCCGCAAGCAGTCGGCGGTGATCCCGATGCTGTGGCTGGCCCAGAAGCAGGAAGGCTGGATCTCCGAGCCGGCGATCCAGGAGATCGCCAAGCAGCTCGAGATGCCGGTCATCCGCGTGCTGGAAGTGGCCACCTTCTACGTGATGTTCCAGCTGCAGCCGGTCGGCAAGGTCGCCTTCGTGCAGCTGTGCGGCACCACGCCGTGCCAGCTGCGCGGCGCGCTGGACCTGAAGGCCGTGCTGAAGGCCAAGATCGGCGACGCCAACCACGTCTCGGCCGACGGCAAGTTCAGCTGGGAAGAGGTCGAGTGCCTGGGCGCGTGCTGCAATGCGCCGATGGCCGCGATCAACGATTACTACTACGAGGACCTGACGCCGGAGAGCCTCAGCGCAATCCTCGACGACTTCGCGGCCGGCAAGGACCCGAAGCCGGGCAGCTACGACGGCCGCGGCGCCTCGGAGCCGAAGGGCGCGATCCACACGCTCACGGACCCGAAGCTGTACGACGGCTCGTACGCCACGAAGATCAAGATTCCGAACCTGCCCGAGAAGCCGAAGGCTACGAAGGCAAAGCCGGAGCCGACCGCCTAATATGACCGCCGACGCCGTCATCCAGAAGAAGCGCCTGACCGTGATGATCGCCATCACCGCGGCCTGCTTCGTGCTGGCCGGCGTGGCGATCTTCGGCGCGGTGTCGCTGAAGATCGACTGGCTGCTGCCGGTGTTCTTCGTGGCGCTGGTCGGCGGTCTTGGCTCGCAGATCTGGTTCATCCTGGGCTGGATGCGCGCAGCCAAGCGGGAAGGGACTTCGTCATGATCGACGACAGCGCCCTGAACACCCGCAAGGCGGCGTATATCGACACCATCCGAGGCCTCTATCGCCGTGAACGCGGTATCGGCTTCGTGGCGTGCCTGCTGGGCGCGATCCTCTTGATCTGGGGTCGCACCGTGCAGGGCGCGCCGTTCTGGGCGGTCATCGCCGGTCTCGTCACGATTGGCGCGGGCTGGCTGCTTTTCGCCTATGTCATCATTCGTCGGACGCGCTATGTGCGCGCCCATCCATTCGATCCGCAAAGCTGAGTCATGGTCGGTATCCTCGAAGACAAGGACCGCATCTTCACGAACCTCTACGGTCTCCACGATTGGGGTCTGGAAGGTGCGAAGAAGCGCGGCTGCTGGAATGGCACCAAGGACATCCTGGACGCCGGGCGCGACTGGATCATCGACAACATGAAGAACTCCGGCCTGCGCGGCCGGGGCGGGGCGGGCTTCGGCACCGGCCTGAAGTGGTCGTTCATGCCCAAGGAAGTGAAGGACGGTCGTCCGCACTACCTCGTGGTCAACGCCGACGAATCCGAGCCGGGCACCTGCAAGGACCGGGAGATCATGCGGCACGATCCGCACCTCCTGATCGAAGGCTGCCTGATCGCCTCGCGCGCCATGCTGGCTCACGCCTGCTACATCTATATCCGCGGCGAATACGTCCGTGAACGCGAAGTGCTGGAAGAAGCCATCAAGCAGGCCTACGAGGCCAAGCTGGTCGGCAAGGACAACGTCCACGGCTGGGATTTCGACATCTACGTCCACCACGGCGCCGGCGCCTATATCTGCGGCGAAGAGACGGCCCTGTTGGAGAGCCTGGAAGGCAAGAAGGGCCAGCCGCGCCTGAAGCCGCCGTTCCCGGCCGGCGCTGGCCTCTACGGCATGCCGACCACGGTCAACAACGTCGAGAGCATCGCCGTCGCCGGCACGATCCTGCGTCGCGGCGCCTCGTGGTTCGCCGGCTTTGGCCGTCCCAACAACGCCGGCACCAAGCTGTTCTGCGTCTCGGGCCACGTGAACCTGCCCTGCAACGTCGAAGAAGCCATGAGCATCCCCTTCCGTCAGCTGATGGAAGACCACTGCGGTGGCATCCGCGGCGGCTGGGGCAACCTCAAGGCCGTCATCCCGGGCGGTTCGTCCGTGCCGATGATCCCGGCCGAGCAGTGCGAAGACCTGCCCATGGACTTCGACGCCCTGCGGAACCTGAAGTCGGGTCTGGGCACGGCCGCCGTCATCGTCATGGACAAGTCCACCGACCTCGTCCGCGCCATCGCCCGCCTGTCGTACTTCTACAAGCACGAGAGCTGCGGCCAGTGCACGCCGTGCCGTGAAGGCACCGGCTGGATGTGGCGCGTCATGGAGCGCATGGCGACCGGCGAGGCCGATCCGAAAGAGATCGACACCCTGCTGGACGTCACGACCCAGGTCGAAGGTCACACCATCTGCGCCCTGGGCGACGCGGCCGCCTGGCCGATCCAGGGTCTGTTCCGTCACTTCCGCCACGAGGTGGAAGACCGGATTGCTTCCTATCGTAGCGGTCGCCTGCACGTGCAGGGCGCCAAGCTGATCGCGGCGGAGTAACGATTATGGCTATCGCCAAGGTCAACGGCGTCGAAGTCGAGTTCGAGCCCGGCATGACGGTTCTGCAGGTCGCGGAACTGGCCGGGGAAGAGATCCCGCGCTTCTGCTACCACGAACGTCTGTCCATCGCCGGCAACTGCCGGATGTGCCTGGTCGAGGTAAAGCCCGGCCCGCCGAAGCCGCAGGCCTCGTGCGCCCTGCCGGCCGCCGAGGGCCAGGAGATTTTCACCAAGACTCCGATGGTCAAGAAGGCCCGCGAAGGGGTGATGGAGTTCCTGCTCATCAACCACCCGCTGGATTGCCCGATCTGCGACCAGGGCGGCGAGTGCGACCTGCAGGATCAAGCGGTCGGCTACGGCCGCGACGACAGCCGCTACGACGAGAACAAGCGCGCGGTCGAAGAGAAGGCCATGGGCCCGCTCATCAAGACCGTGATGACGCGCTGCATCCAGTGCACGCGCTGCGTCCGTTTCATCACCGAAGTCGCCGGCTCGCCGGAAATCGGCCTGATCTCGCGCGGCGAAGACGTTGAAATCACGACCTATCTGGGCGCGGCGGTGACGTCGGAGCTCAGCGCCAACGTGATCGACCTGTGCCCGGTCGGCGCCCTGACCTCCAAGCCCTACGCCTTCGAGGCCCGTCCCTGGGAACTGAAGAAGACCGAGAGCATCGACGTCATGGACGCGTTCGGCTCGTGGATCCGCGTCGACGCCCGCGCCTCGGCCGTTCTGCGCGTGCTGCCGCGCAACAACGACGACATCAACGAAGAGTGGATCTCGGACAAGACCCGCTACGCCGTCGACGGCCTGAGCCGTCAGCGCCTGGACCGTCCGTACGTCCGCGTCGGCGGCAGCCTGAAGCCGGCCACCTGGGCCGAAGCCTTCGCCGCCATCGCCGCCAAGATCAAGACGACCGCCCCTGAGCGCATCGGCGTCATCGCCGGCGACCTGCAGGACGCCGAGAGCCTGAAGGCGACCAAGGACCTCTTCACAGCCCTTGGCGTGAAGAACCTGGACAGCCGCCAGGACGGCGTCGCCCTGGGCGCCGGCCCGCGCGAGAGCTGGCTGTTCAACTCGACCATCGCCGGCATCGAGAACGCCGACGTCGTCCTGTTCGTCGGCGCCAATCCGCGCCTCGAGGCCCCGGTCCTGAACGCCCGCTTCCGCAAGCAGTGGATCGCCGGCAAGACCCGCTTCGGCGTCATCGGCGAGCAAGCCGACCTGACGTTCGACTACGACTACCTCGGCGCCGGCGCGAAGACCCTGTCGGGCCTGGCTAAGAGCAAGAGCGACTTCGTCGCCGCCCTCAAGGCCGCCGAGCGTCCCGCGATCATCATCGGCCAGGGCGCTCTGGCCCGCGCCGACGGCGCGGCGATCCTCAAGGCCGCCGCCGCCCTGGGCAAGACCATGAAGGTCGTGCGCGAAGGCTGGAACGGCTGGAACGTCCTGCACACCGCCGCCGCGCGCGTCGCCGGCCTCGATATGGGCTTCGTCCCGGCCGAGGGCGGTCTGGCCACGGCCGACATGCTGAAGCCGGGCGCCCTGGACGTCCTCTTCCTGCTGGGCGCCGACGAGTGCGAGACGGCCGCTTCGGACGCCTTCAAGATCTATCTGGGCACGCACGGCGACAATGGGGCCCACAAGGCCGACGTGATCCTGCCGGGCGCGGCCTACACCGAGAAGAACGGTCTTTATGTGAACCTGGAAGGCCGGGTTCAGATGGGCCGCCGCGCGGTGTTCCCGAAGGGCGAGGCCAAGGAAGATTGGTCGATCCTGCGGGCGCTGTCGGAAGTGCTGGGCTCGAAGCTGCCCTACGACAGCCTGGACCAGCTGCGCGCCAAGCTGTTCGCCGATCACCCGACCTTCGGCCAGATCGACTATGCGCCGGGTTCGGTCGCGACCTCGTTCGACTTGGGAGCCCTTGGGGGCGCCCTGGGCGCTGACGGCGAAGTCTCGGACGCGCCGTTCGAAAGCCCGATCAAGGCTTTCCACCTGACCAACCCCGTCGCGCGCGCCAGCGTGACCATGGCCGAATGCGCGGCCGTGGCTTCGGGCGCCGCCAAGATCGCTGCGGAGTAAATCGTGGGCTCGACTTCTCCGCTTCTCTGGTTTGGCCTCACGACCGGCGGCATCCTGCTGGTCGTGATCTGGGTTCTGCTGAGCCTGGCCTTCCTGCTGCTGGCCGACCGCAAGATCTGGGCCGGCGTCCAGATGCGCAAAGGCCCCAACGTCGTGGGTCCCTTCGGTCTGCTTCAGTCCTTCGCCGACTTCGGCAAGTTCGTGCTGAAGGAGATCGTGATCCCGGCCGGCGCCGACAAGATCGTCTTCATGCTGGCGCCGCTGATCAGCCTGATCCTGGGCTTCGTCGGCTGGGCCGTGGTGCCGTTCGCGCCGGGCTGGGTCGTCTCGAACCTCAATGTCGGCATCCTGTACCTGCTGGCGATGAGCTCGCTGGGCGTCTACGGCATCATCATGGGCGGCTGGGCTTCGAACTCGAAGTACCCGTTCCTGGGCGCGCTGCGTTCGGCGGCGCAGATGGTGTCGTACGAAGTCTCGATCGGCCTGATCATCATCACGGTGATCCTGCTGGCCGGCTCGATGAACCTGTCGACCATCGTCGAGAAGCAGTCGGGCTGGATCTGGAACTGGAACGTCTTCGGCGGCGGCCTGAAGAACATCGTCCTTCTGCCGATCATGATCGTCTCGATGGGCATGTTCTACATCTCGGCCCTGGCCGAAACGAACCGCCCGCCGTTCGATCTGCCGGAAGCTGAATCCGAACTCGTGGCCGGTTATCAGGTCGAGTACAGCTCGACCCCGTACCTGCTGTTCATGGTGGCCGAGTATTCGAACATCGTCCTGATGTGCGCCATGATCAGCGTGCTGTTCTTCGGCGGCTGGAACCCGGGTTTCCCGATCACCTTCACCGCCGGCTGGCCGCCGTTCCTGGTCAACTTCATGCTGGCCTTGGTGTTCTACGCCAAGATCTGCTTCTGGTTCTTCATGTTCGCCATGGCGAAGGCCATCGTGCCTCGCTACCGCTACGACCAGCTGATGCGCCTGGGTTGGAAGGTGTTCCTGCCGACCTCGCTGGTGCTGGTGACCGCGGTGGCCGCCTGGCGCGTGTTCGGTCCGGGGGCGTGATGCGCGGCGCGGCGATCCTTGCCCTGGGACTTTCCGGCCTGGCCCTGACCGCCTGCGCGGTCGGCCCGGCGCCGGAGCGGTCCTATTCGCTGGGCGACGGGGTTGTCAGCTATGACGACCTGCGGCGCGAAGGCGACAAGTGCAAGGCCGCCGGCGGCACCATCCGGGCCAAGCAGGACGGGGGCGACCCCGCTCAGCTGTCGAACTACACCTGCGTGATCCCACGCGAGACGAAATAGGGCTTACGCCCAGATCGAGACGGGGAGGGGCCTCACGCACCTCCTCGGAAGTATAGGTTTTAGGAGAGCTCTGGTGTTCCAGCGCATCACTCAAGCGGCCAAGGGCGCGGCCCTTCTGGACTTCGCCGGCGCGTTCGGCCTGGCCATGAAGTACATGCTCGCGCCGAAGAAGACGGTGATCTACCCGAACGAGCGCGGCCCGCAGTCGCCGCGCTTCCGGGGCGAGCACGCCCTGCGCCGCTATCCGTCGGGCGAAGAGCGCTGCATCGCATGCAAGCTGTGCGAAGCCATCTGCCCGGCCCAGGCCATCACCATCGAAGCCGAACCGCGCGAGGACGGCAGCCGCCGCACGACTCGCTACGACATCGACATGGTCAAGTGCATCTACTGCGGTCTGTGCCAGGAGGCCTGCCCGGTCGACGCCATCGTGGAAGGTCCGAACATCGAGTTCGCGACCGAGACCCGCGAAGAGCTCTACTACGACAAGGAACGTCTTCTCGATAACGGCGACCGCTGGGAGCGCCTGATCGCGAAGAATCTGGAGTTGGACGCGCCCTACCGCTAAGAGACGGGCGAATCCGAAGCAGGCGTTGCGCCGTAAGGCGTCAACGTCATCGAACGTAAGATTTCAGGGGAGCCCTGGGCCAATGCCCTTGCAGGCGATCGCTTTCTATCTGCTGGCATTCACGACCATCGCGGCGGGTCTTCTCGTCGTGTCGGCGCGGAATCCCGTGCACTCGGTGCTCTTCCTGATCACCGCCTTCTTCTCGGCCGCCGGCCTCTTCGTCCTGCTGGGCGCGGAGTTCCTGGCGATGCTGCTCATTGTTGTCTATGTGGGCGCGGTCGCGGTGCTGTTCCTGTTCGTCGTCATGATGCTGGACGTGGACTTCGCCGAGCTTCGTCAGGGCTTCGTGCAGTACCTGCCGTTCGGCGGGGCGATCGCCCTGGTCATCGCCACCGAGATGGTGATGGTCGTGGCCGCGGTCGCCACCAACGGCGCGGCCTCGCGGAATGCTCTGCCGAACGCCTCGCCGGGCGGTGTGCCCAACACCGAAGCGATCGGTCGCGTGCTCTACACCGACTACGTCTTCTTCTTCCAACTGGCGGGCCTGGTGCTGCTGGTCGCCATGATCGGCGCCATCGTCCTGACCCTGCGCCACAAGCCGGGCGTCAAGCGCCAGGACATCGGCAAGCAGGTGGCCCGCACCCCCAAGACCGGCATGGAGCTGGTTCAGATCAAGCCGGGCGAGGGGATCTCCGAATGATCGGGCTGTCGCACTATCTCGTCGTCGCGGCGATCCTGTTCACGATCGGCGTCTTCGGCATCTTCGTGAACCGCAAGAACGTCATCGTCATCCTGATGTCGATCGAGCTGATCCTGCTGGCGGTGAACATCAACCTCGTGGCGTTCTCGTCCTTCCTGCACGACGTGGCGGGGCAGATCTTCGCCATGTTCGTGCTGACCGTCGCCGCCGCCGAGGCGGCCGTGGGTCTGGCCATCCTTGTGACCTTCTTCCGAAACCGCGGCGACATCGCGGTTGACGACGCCAGCATGATGAAGGGCTAAGCGACGTCATGCAGACGCTTGTCACCATTCTCGTTTTCGCGCCGATCATCGCCGCGGCCATCGCCGGCCTGTTTGGCCGCCGCATCGGCAACGTGGCTTCGCAGTCGGTCACCACCGGCGCGCTGATCCTGGCCTGCGGCCTCAGCTGGTACACGTTCAGCCAGTGGACCTGGGGGCACATGGAGGCCTTCACCGTCCACCTGCTGCCGTTCATCCACATCGGCGACTTCCAGGCTGACTGGTCGATCCGCATCGACGCCCTGTCGGCGACCATGCTGATCGTGGTCACGACGGTCTCGGCCCTCGTGCACATCTACTCCTGGGGCTACATGGCCGAGGACGACAGCAAGCCGCGCTTCTTCGCGTACCTGTCGCTGTTCACCTTCGCCATGCTGTCGCTGGTCACCGCCGCCGACTTCATGCAGCTGTTCTTCGGCTGGGAAGGCGTGGGCTTGGCCTCGTACCTGCTGATCGGCTTCTGGTTCAAGAAGCCCTCGGCCAGCGCCGCGGCCATCAAGGCCTTCGTCGTCAACCGCGTCGGCGACTTCGGTTTCGCCCTCGGCATCATGACCACCTTCTGGGCGTTCGGCACGATCCAGTTCGCCGAGCTGTTCCCGATGATCGCCAGCCACGCCGGCAAGACCTGGGAATTCGCGGGCCACACCTGGCCGCTGATGGATATCGCCTGCTTCCTGCTGTTCATCGGCGCGATGGGCAAGTCGGCGCAGTTCTTCCTGCACACCTGGCTGCCGGACGCCATGGAAGGCCCGACCCCGGTCTCGGCCCTGATCCACGCGGCGACCATGGTCACCGCCGGCGTCTACATGCTGTGCCTGCTGTCGCCGATGTTTGAATACGCCCCGGTGGCCAAGAACATCGTCACGGTGATCGGCGCGGTGACGGCGCTGTTCGCCGCCACGGTCGGCCTGACCCAGAACGACATCAAGCGCGTCATCGCCTACTCGACCTGTTCGCAGCTGGGCTACATGTTCTTCGCGGCCGGCGTCGGCGCCTACCAGGCGGCCATGTTCCACCTGTTCACGCACGCCTTCTTCAAGGCCCTGCTGTTCCTGGGCGCCGGTTCGGTGATCCACGGCATGCACCACGAGCAGGACATGCGTCGCTACGGCGCCCTGGCCAAGCTGCTGCCGGTGACCTTCATCGCCATGACGATCGGCACGATCGCCATCACGGGTCTGGGCCTGCCGCCGCTGCACCTCGGCTTCGCCGGCTTCTACTCGAAGGACACCATCATCGAAGCGGCGTTCGCCGCCGGCCAGCACAACGGCATCGGCATGTTCGCCTGGGTGATCGGCGTGCTCGTCGCGGGCCTGACCTCGTTCTACTCGTGGCGCCTGGCCTTCTTCACCTTCAACGGCAAGGCGCGCTGGGGTCATGACGACCATCACGCCCACGATGATGCTCACGCGCACGACGCCCACGGCGCCGCGCACGAGACGCATGACGAGCCGCTGGCCGATGACCACGCGCACGACGATCACGGCCATGGTCACGACCACAAGCCGCACGAAAGCCCGTGGGTGATGCTGTTCCCGCTGGTGGTGCTGTCGCTGGGCGCGATCTTCGCCGGCTTCGTGTTCACCGACTACTTCGTCGGCCACCACCAGGAAGAGTTCTGGCGCGGTGCGATCTACAATGCCCCGACCAACCACGTCCTCCACCAGGCGCACGAAGTGGCCGAGTGGGTGAAGTGGAGCCCGCTGATCGCCTCGATCCTGGGCCTGCTGGTCGCGGTCTATGTGTATCTGCTGAAGGGCGACCAGCGCCTGGGCCTGAAAATGGCCGAGCGTCGTGGCCCGCTGTACGTCTTCTTCTACAACAAGTGGTTCTTCGACGAGCTTTACGACGCCACCTTCGTGCGCTTCGCCAAGTTCCTCGGCGACCTGTTCTGGAAGGGCGGCGACCAGAAGATCATCGACGGCCTCGGCCCGGATGGCGTGTCCAACCTCTCGTATGAGGTGGGCAAGCGCACCGGCAAGCTGCAGACCGGCTATCTCTACCACTACGCGTTTGTCATGCTGCTCGGCGTCGCCGGCCTGCTGACCTTCGCCCTGTACGCCTTCCGTTGAGGGGGACGGAGCTCATGAGCGGCCTTCTCAGCCTTACGACCTTCGCGCCGATCGTCGGCGTCGCGGTCATCCTCGCCGCGCGCGCCTTCAGCGGCGAGAGCGCCAAGACCGACACGCTGGCCAAGTGGATCGCGCTCGTGACCACGCTGGTCACGTTCGGCCTGACGATCGTCCTGACCCTGCAGTTCGACCCCAAGAACCCGGGCTTCCAGTTCGTGGAAGACTTCGCGTGGTTCGCGGGCATCCACTACCGCATGGGCGTGGATGGCATCTCGGTGCTGTTCGTCCTGCTGACCGCGTTCCTGCTGCCCATCTGCATCATCGCCAGCTGGAAGTCGGTCGAGAAGCGCGTCGTCGAGTACCTGATCGCCTTCCTGGTCTTGGAGACCCTGGTGATCGGCGTGTTCTGCGCGCTGGACCTGGTCCTCTTCTACCTGTTCTTCGAATTCGGCCTGGTCCCGATGTTCCTGATCATCGGCATCTGGGGCGGCAAGCGCCGGGTGTACGCGGCCTACAAGTTCTTCCTCTACACGCTGCTCGGCTCGGTGCTGATGCTGGCCGCCATCCTGGCGATGATCGGCATCGCCGGCACCTCGTCGATCCCGGTGCTGATGACGTTCAAGTTCGCGCCGTGGCTGCAGACCTGGCTGTGGCTGGCCTTCTTCGCCTCGTTCGCGGTGAAGATGCCGATGTGGCCGGTGCACACCTGGCTGCCCGACGCCCACGTCGAGGCGCCGACGGCCGGTTCGGTCATCCTGGCGGGCATCCTGCTGAAGATGGGCGGCTACGGCTTCATGCGCTTCAGCCTGCCGATGTTCCCCAACGCCTCGGATATGTTCCAGCCGCTGGTGTTTGCGATGTCGGCCATCGCCATCGTCTACACCTCGCTGGTCGCCTTCCGTCAGACCGACATCAAGAAGCTGATCGCCTATTCGTCGGTCGCCCACATGGGCTTCGTGACCATGGGCATCTTCTCGGGCAACGCGGCCGGCGAGCAGGGCGCTCTGTTCCAGATGCTGAGCCACGGGGTGATCTCCGGCGCGCTCTTCCTCTGCGTCGGCGTCGTCTATGACCGCATGCACACCCGCGAGATCGCGTTCTACGGCGGCCTGACCAACCGCATGCCGCACTACGCCTTCGTGTTCCTGCTGTTCACGATGGGCAATGTCGGCCTGCCGGGCACCTCGGGCTTCGTCGGCGAAATCCTGACCATGACCGGCGTCTACAAGGCCTCGACCTGGACGGCGATCGTGTCGGCCACCGGCGTGATCCTGTCGGCCATGTACGCCCTGACGCTGTATCGCCGGGTCATGTACGGCGAGATCACCAATCCAGAGCTGAAGACCATCACCGATCTGGATGCGCGCGAGATCCTTCTCTTCGTGCCGCTGATCGCGATGACCCTGCTGCTGGGTATCTACCCCAATCTCGTGTTCAACCTGACCGCGACGTCCGTCGACGCGCTCGTCGGCGCCTGGCGCGCCGCCGTGGGCGGGTGAGGAGCCTATGACCTTTTCCGCCCACTTCACGCTCGTCCTGCCTGAGATCGTTCTCGCGATCGCGGCGCTCGTCCTGCTGGTCGCCGGCGCCTTCCGGGGCAAGGTCGGGGCCATCTTCACCCTGGCCGCCGTCGCGGCGCTGATCGCGGCGGCCGCCACGGCCGTCCTCGGCCCGCACGGCCGCGCCTTCGGCGGGGTCTATGCGGCCGACGCCGCGGCGACCTACGCCAAGGTGGCCATCTATCTGTCGAGCGCCATCGCCGTGGTGCTGGGCGACCGCTGGCTGGCCCAGCGTGGCGACCAGAAGTTCGAATACGCCGTCCTGGTGATCCTGGGCGCTCTGGGCATGGGCGTCACCGCCTCGTCCGGCGACCTGATCAGCCTCTATGTCGGCGTCGAGCTGCAGTCGCTTGCGCTGTACGTGCTGGCCGCCATGCGCCGCGACGACGCCAAGTCGTCGGAAGCGGGCCTGAAGTACTTCGTGCTGGGCGCGCTGTCGTCGGGCCTGCTGCTGTACGGCAGCTCGCTGATCTACGGCTTCACCGGCTCGACCCACTTCAGCCAGATCGCCCTGGCAGCCGCCCACGGCGGCGCGCACGGCACGGGCCTGCTGTTTGGCCTGGTGTTCCTGATCTGCGGCCTGGCGTTCAAGGTCTCGGCCGCGCCGTTCCACATGTGGACCCCGGACGTCTACGAAGGCGCCCCGACCCCGGTCGTCGGCTTCTTCGCCGCCGCGCCGAAGTTGGCCGCCATGATGATGTTCGCCCGCGTGCTGGGCGACGCCTTCCCGACGGCCACCGACCAATGGCGCCAGATCCTGGTGATCGCGGCCCTGCTGTCGATCTTCGTCGGCGCCTTCGCGGGCCTGGCCCAGACCAATCTCAAGCGCCTGTGGGCCTATTCCTCGATCGCCAATGTCGGCTACGCCCTGCTGGGCGTGGCGGCCGGCGGCGAAGTGGGCCTGCACGCGATGCTGGTCTTCATGGTGCTCTACATGGTCGACGTCACCGGCTTCTTCGCCTGCCTGCAGGCGCTGAACCGCGATGGCAAGCCGATGGAGACGATCGAGGACATGGCGGGCCTGATCAAGGAACGCCCGGGTATCGCCATCGCCATGACCGCGTTCTCGCTGTCGGCCCTGGGCTTGCCGCCGTTCTCGGGCTTCTGGTCGAAGTACTATGTCTTCAAGGCCGCCCTGGGCACGGGCGACGTGATGATGCAGTGGGCCGCGGTCCTCGGCCTCGTGGGTTCGGTCGTCGCGGCGTTCTATTACCTGCGCCTGATCAAATCGATGTGGTTCGATGCGCCGGCCGGCTCGGTCGACGCGCCGTCGCCGTCGGCGCGCGCCGTCGGCTTCGCGGCCGCGTTCTTCTCGTTCCCGATCGTGCTGGTGGCCCTGGTCTGGCTGGATCCTGCCGCCAAGGCCGCTGCGGCCGCCTTTGGTCACGCGTGACGACGGGCGTTCCGCCCGTCGTCGTCCTCGACGAGATCGACTCCACCAACGCCGAAGCCCGTCGCCGGGCCGAGGCGGGCGAGGCCGGCCCCGTGTGGCTGGTCGGCCTTCGCCAGACCGCCGGCCGCGGACGTCGCGGCCGGGCCTGGGAAACGGGCGAGGGCAACCTCGCCGCCACTCTGCTCCTGCGCACAGATAAGCCGCCGGGCGAGGCCGCCCAGGTCTCGTTCGTCGCCGCCCTGGCCGTGGCCGACATGTTGGGCCACTACGTGCCGGCTTCGTTGGTCAGCCTGAAATGGCCCAACGACCCGCTGCTGGGCGGGCTGAAGGTCAGCGGCATCCTGATCGAGTCCGGGGCTTCTCCAATGGGCGGCCTGTGGCTGGCCGTCGGCGTTGGGGTCAATCTGGCCCGCAAGCCGATCGACAGCGAGCGCCCCGCCACCTCGATCGCCACCTATCGCGAAATCCCGCCGCCCTCCGCGCCCGAGGCCGCCCAATGCCTGGCCGAGGCCTTCGAACGTTGGTCGCGGGTCTGGGCCTCGCTGGGCTTTCCCGCCATCGCCGACGCCTGGACGGCCCGCGCCCATGGCCTGGGCGAGCCCTGCGTCGCGCGCCTGGGGACCGAGACGGTCGAGGGCATCGCCGAGGGGCTGGACGGCGACGGGGCGCTGAGGCTCCGCCTGGATGACGGCCGGGTCCGCCGGATTACCGCCGGCGATGTTTTCTTCGGAGGCGCGTGATGCTTCTCGCCATTGAACAGGGCAACACCAACACCATGTTCGCCATTCACGACGGCGCGTCGTGGATCGCTCAATGGCGCTCGGCCACCGAGAGCACTCGCACCGCCGACGAGTACGTGGTCTGGCTCTCGCAGCTGTTGTCGATGCAGGGCATCGGCTTCCGGGCCATCGATGCGGTGATCATCTCCAGCGTCGTCCCGCAGTCGATCTTCAATCTGCGCAACCTCTCCCGGCGCTATTTCAACGTCGAGCCGCTGGTGATCGGCGAGAACGCTAAGTTGGGCATCGACGTCCGCATCGAGAAGCCGTCCGAGGCCGGCGCCGACCGCCTGGTCAACGCCATCGGTGCGGCCATGGTCTATTCCGGCCCGCTGATCGTCATCGACAGCGGCACGGCCACCACCTTCGACATCGTGGCCGCCGACGGCGCATTCGAGGGCGGGATCATCTCGCCCGGCATCAACCTGTCGATGCAGGCCCTGCACGAAGCGGCGGCCAAGCTGCCCCGCATCGCCATCCAGCGACCGGCCGGTAACAGGATCGTGGGCACCGACACCGTGTCTGCCATGCAGTCCGGCGTCTTCTGGGGGTATATCTCTCTGATCGAGGGTCTCGTTTCGCGCATCAAGGCTGAGCGCGGCGAGCCCATGACCGTCATCGCCACCGGCGGCGTCGCCTCGTTGTTCGAAGGCGCCACCGACAGCATCGACCACTTCGACTCCGATCTGACGATCCGGGGTCTTCTCGAAATTTATCGCCGAAACACCAATTCTGAGACCTGATGAAAAAATCCAAAGACGACGAACTCGTTTTCCTGCCCCTGGGCGGGTCGAACGAGATCGGCATGAACTTCAACCTGTACGGCTTCGGGCCGGCGCACGATCGCAAGTGGATCGTCGTCGATCTTGGCGTGACCTTCGGCGACCAGACGACGCCGGGCGTCGAGATCATCCTGCCGGACCCGACGTATATCGAGCCCTATGCCGACGACATCCTCGGCATCGTCCTGACCCACGCGCACGAAGACCACCTGGGCGCGGTGCACTGGCTGTGGCCGCGCCTGAAGGCGCCGGTCTACGCCACGCCGTTCACCGCCTTCCTGCTGCGCGAGAAGCTGCGTGACGCCGGCATCCTCGACGAGGTGCCGATCACCGAAGTGCCGCTGGGCGGTACGTTCGAGCTGGGTCCGTTCGAGCTGGAACTGATCACCCTGACGCACTCGATCCCCGAGCCGAACGGCCTGGCGATCAAGACGCCGCTGGGCACGATCCTGCACACCGGCGACTGGAAGATCGATCCCGAGCCCCAACTGGGCGCGCCGACCGACGACGCCGCTCTCCGCCGCCTCGGCGACGAGGGGGTGCTGGCCATGGTCTGCGACAGCACCAACGTCTTCGTCGAAGGCGAGGCCGGTTCGGAAGCGGGCGTGCGCGAGGCGTTGGGCAACCTGATCAAGAGCCTGTCGGGCAAGATCGCCGTGGCCTGCTTCGCCTCGAATGTGGCGCGCATGGACACCGTGATCCGCGCGGCCCAGGCCTGCGGCCGCAAGGTCAGCCTGGCCGGCCGCTCGATGCACCGCATGGCCGCCGCAGCGCGGTCGGTGGGTCTGCTGCAGGGCCTGGAGCCCTTCATCAACGACGACCAGGCCAAGCACCTGCCTGAGAACGAGGTGCTGTTCCTCTGCACCGGCAGCCAGGGCGAGGCCCGCGCGGCGCTGTCGCGTATCGCTGACGGCAGCCACCCGCATGTGAAGCTGGGGCAGGGCGACCACGTGATCTTCAGCTCGCGAGTGATCCCAGGCAACGAGATCCCGATCCGCAATCTGCAGAACAAGCTGGCCGACCGCGGCGTGCGCCTGCACACCGAGCGCGACACGCCTGGCATCCATGTCTCGGGCCACCCGTGCCGTGATGAGCTGCGCCAGATGTATGCGTGGGTTCGCCCGCACATCGCCGTGCCGACCCACGGCGAGCGCCGCCACCTGATCGAGCACGCCGCCTTCGCCAAGGACCTGCAGGTGCCGCACGCGGTTAGCCCGCGCAACGGCGACATGGTGCGTCTGGCCCCCGGCCAGCCGGGCATCATCGACGAGGTCCCCGCCGGTCGTCTCTATGTCGACGGCGGCGTGGTCACGCCCGAGAACGGCGACGCCCTGCGCGAGCGCCGTCACGCGGCGTTCAACGGCATGCTGGCCGTGTCGATCGTCCTGGACGGCCGCAACAAGATCGTCTCGGGTCCGCAGGTTCGCGGCATCGGCCTGACGGGCGACGAGGAATACAGCCTCGACGACGCCCTCGATGATCTCGCCGAAGAAGCCGAGACCGCCTACAAAAAGCTGACGGGCGACACCCGTGAACTGGACGAAGCGATCGAAAGCGCCATCTCCCGCGCCGTGAAGAAGGCCGCGTTCCGCATCTGGGAACGCAAGCCGGTCGTCGAGACTACGGTCCTGCGCCTGTGATCTTCCGCCGTAGCCGTTCCGCCGAGCCCCAGACGTCGGCCCCGCCGACCACGGGCGCCGGCGAGAACGGCTACGCGGGCCAGATCGTCCGCCACCTCTATCAGGACCTGCTCAAGCGTGAGCCGGATCCCGACGCCCTGGCTGCCTGTGTCGCCTGGATGGATCGCGGCGCGTCGATCGAGGACATCAAGGCCGAGATCATCGGCTCGCCCGAGTATCGCGAGCGCGTCTCGGGCCACCCGATCGCCAAGTTCCCGGCCATCTACCGACCCGAGCGGATCTCGTACTTCACGCACCGAGGCCGCTTTCGTCCGCTGGCGATCAGCATCGAGACGGTCAACATCTGCAACAACGACTGCGTGATCTGCCCGTACTCGATCCAGACCCGCAAGAAGCAGGGCATGGACATGGCGGTTTTCGCCAAGGTCGTGGCTGATTACGCGGCGCTGGGCGGCGGCCCGGTCACTCTGACCCCGATGGTCGGCGAGGTGCTGCTGGACAAGCAGCTTCTCGAGCGCCTGCAGTTGCTGCGCGCGACGCCGGCGATCTCCCGCGTTTCGGCGATCACCAACGCCACCATGGCCTATCTCTATACGGACGAAGAGCTCGCCGAGCTGGCCGGCTATTTCGACCGTATTACGGTGTCCGTGTACGGATTGGACGCCGAAGAATTCCAGCTGATGACCCGCAAGGATCAGTACGACCAGTTCATGGACTCGCTGGGCCGGCTGATCCGGATCTTCGGCGTCGCCAAGGTCGGGCTGGGCGCGCGGCACCTGCGTGACCGCACCAGCGACGAGGTCGACGCCTGGCTGGCCGATGTCGCCCAGCGTGCGGGCGTCGAAGCGAGTTTGCTGTCGCTGCCGGGCACCAAGACCTACGCCAACTGGACCGTCTTCGACACGTCCAAGCCTCTGCCGCTGGACGCCCAGTGGATGCCGCCGCAGCAGAACACCGAGCAATGCGCGCTGCCGCTGATCAGCCTGCAGGTGCTGTCGAGCGGCAAGGTGTCGTTCTGCGGCTGCGCCGACTTCGACGGCAAGACCGCCCTGATGCTGGGCGACATCCGCGAGGCCAGTCTGGCCGACCTCCTGGGCTCCGAGCGCGTGAAGGCGCTGTGGGACTGGCAGGGCTGCGGCGTGCCCGAGCCCTGCAAGGGCTGCAGCTTCTACATGCCCATCAGCCGACTGAACGATCTGCACTCGGCGTTCAGCGATCCGATTGGTACGTTCGGCGGCTAGGGAGAAAGACCATGATCGGCAAGCTGAACCACGTGGGCGTCGCGACGCCCTCGATCGACGACTCGGTGAAGATGTATCGCGACCTGCTGGGCGCCACCTCGGTGACCGAGAAGTGGGCGATGCCGGAGCAGGGGGTCTGGGTCTGCTTCGTCAACCTGCCCAACAGCCAGATCGAGCTGATTGAGCCCTACGGCGAAAGCTCGCCGATCCATGGCTTCCTGGCCAAGAACCCAAAGGGCGGCCAGCACCACATTTGCTTCGAGGTCGAGAACATCTACGAAGCGCGCGACGATCTGGTGGCCAAGGGCGCGACCGTGCTGGGCGAGCCCCGCATCGGCGCCCACGGCACGATGATCATCTTCGTTCACCCCAAGGACATGGGCGGCCTGCTGGTCGAGCTCATGGAGACCCTGAAGGAAGCTCACTGATATGAGCCCGATTACCTGGTTCGCGATCTACCTGACCATCTGGTGGACGGTGCTGTTCGCCGTCCTGCCGCTGGGCTCGCGCAGCTATCACGAGGCGGGCATCAAGCCGCCCGGCGGCGGGGATCCGGGCGCGCCGATCAATCCGAACCTGAAGCGCAAGTTCATCACCACGACCTGGGTCTCGGCCGTCGTGTTCGTGCTGCTGTTCCTGATCATCCACTTCAACCTGATCAATTTGCCGGACCTGCCCGACTGGCAGTGACGCCAGGGTTGACGTGCGGATGCACAAGCCTTGGGCGCGATGTGGGCAATCTGCCCTCGAACGCCCAAGCCTTGGGCGAACGACCTCATTGTTAGCGCTTCCCTCGCAGGATCGTGCCCCAACGAATGTTCGGTTGGTAAGGTGACTTCATGAGATCGGCCTTGCCGGTCTCGCTCTGTGGCGTCTTCCCCGACGATGACTTGAAAGGCCGCGCGGCGATCCGCGCGGCCTCTCTTTTATTCGCTGCTGGAGCCTTAGTTTGGCCTCGCGCGTTGCCAAGCTGTCGGACGAGAGGCTATCTCAGGCCTCCTTGAATTCCCCGGAGTTTCCACGCGCATGCGCTTGTCGCGCTATTTCCTGCCGGTGCTGAAGGAAGCACCGTCCGACGCCCAGATCGTTTCGCACCAGCTGATGCTTCGCGCCGGCATGATCCGCCAGGAAGCGGCGGGCATCTATGCCTGGCTGCCGCTGGGCTTCCGCGTGCTGAAGAAGGTCGAGCAGATCGTCCGCGAGGAAATGGATCGCGCCGGCGCCATCGAGCTGCTGATGCCGACGCTTCAGCTGGCCGACCTGTGGCGCGAGTCGGGCCGCTACGACGCCTATGGCCCGGAGATGCTGCGCATCACCGACCGCCACGAGCGCGAGTTGCTCTACGGGCCGACCAACGAGGAAATGATCACCGAGATCTTCCGAGCCTATGTGAAGAGCTACAAGGACGTTCCGAAGAACCTGTACCATGTGCAGTGGAAGTTCCGGGACGAGCGCCGCCCGCGCTTCGGCGTGATGCGCGGCCGCGAGTTCTTGATGAAGGACGCCTACAGCTTCGACCTCGACGCCGAGGGCGCGCGCAAGGCCTACAACCGCATGTTCGTGGCCTATCTGAACCTGTTCTCGCGCATGGGCCTTAAGGCCGTGCCGATGCGCGCCGACACCGGCCCGATCGGCGGCGACCTGAGCCACGAGTTCATCGTGCTGGCCGAGACGGGCGAAAGCGCCGTCTTCTGCCACAAGGACCTGGTCGAGATGCCGGCCCCCGGTCCGGACGTCGACTGGTACGGCGACCTGCAGCCGCTGGTGAACCAGCGCACGGCGCTCTACGCCGCGACCGAGGAAATGCACGACGAGGCGGCCTTCAACGCCCTGCCGGAAGCCGACAAGCTGTCGGCCCGCGGCATCGAGGTCGGCCACATCTTCTCGTTCGGGACCAAGTATTCCGAGCCGATGAAGGCCATCGTCCAGGGTCCCGACGGCCAGCAGGTGCCGGTGCAGATGGGCAGCTACGGCGTCGGCGTCTCGCGCCTGCTGGGTGCGATCATCGAGGCCAGCCACGATGACGCCGGGATCATCTGGCCGGAAGGCGTCGCGCCGTTCGACGTCGGCATCGTCAACATGCGCCAGGGCGACGCGGCCTGCGACGCGGCCTGCGAGACCGCCTACAACGCGCTCAAGGCCGCCGGCAAGGACGTGCTCTACGACGACACCGATGCTCGCGGGGGCGCCAAGTTCGCCACCATGGACCTGATCGGCCTGCCCTGGCAGCTGATCGTCGGTCCCAAGGGCATCGCCGAAGGCGTGGTCGAGATCAAGAACCGCAAGACCGGCGAGCGTCACACCGCGTCCCTGGAATCCGTCCTCGACGGCCTGACCAAGAGCAAGACCGCCTGATGCCAGACGTCCGCGCCGCCGGTCCCTTCAGTCGCTGGGAGCGCTCTGTCGCTCGCCGGTACCTGTTCGCCAAGCGCAAGAACGGCGGCGTGGCGCTGATCGCGGTCATCTCGTTCAGCGCGGTGATGCTGGCGGTCTTCGCCCTCATCACCGTGATGAGCGTCATGAACGGCTTCCGGGCCGAGCTGTTGGGCCGCATCGTCGGCTTCAACGGCCACCTTTACGCTCAGTCGCCTCTGATCAACGGCCCGGACCGCGACACCATCATCCGTCGCATCAAGGCCGCGCCGGGCGTGATCCAGGCCGCCCCGATGGTCGAGGCCCAAGCCATGGTCATCGGCCCGACCCAGGTCACCGGCGCCATCGTGCGCGGGGTGACCACCAACGACCTGCGCCACATGTCGCTGATTGCCAGCAACATCAAGAAGGGCTCGCTGCAGGGCTTCGGCCAAGGCGAGTACGGCGGCGACATCGTCCTGATCGGCGACCGCATGGCGCAGACCCTGGGCGTGCAGCCGGGCGACCCGATCACCCTGATCTCGCCCTCGGGGCCGGCCACTGCCTTCGGCAGCTCGACCCGCGAGAAGAACTACATCGTCGGCGGCCTGTTCAGCGTGGGCATGAGCCAGTTCGACGAGGCCTTCATCTACATGCCGCTGGAGCAGGCCCAGCTGTTCTTCGGCCGCGACACCTCGGTCGACTATGTCGAGATCAAGGTCGATGATCCCGACAAGGCCAAGGAATACAAGCACGACGTCGAAGTCGCTTCCGGCCCCGGCGCCTTGGTGAGCGACTGGCAGGACAAGAACCACAGCTACTTCACCGCGCTCCAGGTCGAGCGGAAGGTGATGCGGCTCATCCTGTTCTGCATCGTCGCCATCGCCACCCTGAACATCATCTCCAGCCTCGTGATGCTGGTGAAGAACAAGGGCAAGGACATCGCCATCCTGCGCACCATGGGCGCCAGCCAGGGCGCGGTGCTGCGCATCTTCGTCATGGCCGGCGCTTCGATCGGCGTGGCCGGCACCCTGTGCGGCCTTGCCCTGGGCGTGGTGTTCTGCGCCTACATCACCCCGATCCAGAACTTCGTGGAGTGGGCGACCGGCACGGCCGTGTTCAGCGCCGACGTCTACATGCTCTCGCACATTCCGGCGAAGATCGACTGGACCGAGGTGGGCGGCATCGTGGCCCTGTCGGCCCTGATGAGCGTGCTGGCGACCCTGCCGCCGGCCATGCGCGCCTCGCGCCTCGATCCGGTGGAGGCGCTTCGCTATGAGTGATCCCATCCTGGCCCTGCGCGGGGTCGAGCGCGTCTACAAGACCGAGGCCGGCGCCCTGCCGGTGCTGCGCGGCGTCGACATCGACGTCTATCCGGGCGAGGTCGTCGGCCTGATCGGCCCCTCGGGCTCGGGCAAGTCGTCGCTGCTGCACTCGGCCGGCCTTCTGGAGCACCCGGACACTGGGCTCGTGGCGCTGGAAGGCCGCGACTGCTCCAAGCTGTCAGAACGCGCCCGCACTCGCATCCGCCTGGGCACGGTCGGCTTCGTCTATCAGTTCCACCACCTGCTGCCCGAGTTCTCGGCGCTCGAGAATGTGGCCATGCCCCTGACCATCGCCGGGAAGAGCCGTCGCGAGGCCGAGGCGCGCGCCAAGGAATTGCTGGAAGGCCTGGGCCTAGGCCATCGCATGACCCACCAGCCGGCCCAGATGTCCGGCGGTGAGCAGCAGCGCGTCGCCATCGCTCGCGCCCTGGCCAATCGTCCCAAGCTCCTGCTGGCCGACGAGCCAACCGGCAACCTGGATCCGGCCACGTCCTCAGCGGTGTTCCAGGCCTTGTACCAGACCTGCCGCGAGCAGGGCGTTGCAGCGCTGATCGCCACGCACAACATGGACCTGGCCCGCTACATGGACCGCGTGCTGGCCCTCAAGGACGGTCACCTGGAAGCGCAACGGTTCTAGGCTTTGAGCTTCTAGAACTGGTGGCGGAAAGCCGTCTGGAGGACCGTCTGGTCCTGGGCGGGCGCCAGGCCCAGCCGCGCGCGGTCTCGGCGGAAGCTGTCGATATACAGCGCTTCAAACACGATCTGGGCGTTAGGCTTCACATCCCAGCGATAGGCCGCCAGCGCCGACCAGCCGTGTTCGGCATTGTTGTCTGTGGCCTTGTTGGTGCGATCGGTCGTTGAGAAATGGTCGTAGCGCATCGTCGCCGACCCTGGCCCCAGCGCCTTGGTCGCCGAGACGTAGGCCGCCTCGAAGCCCATGTCGGCCCAGATGCCCAGGGCGTTGGAATAGCCCATGAGGGTCTCGCCGGTCATGACCTGGGCTTTCACCGCGACGGCGTCGAGGTCCAGGCGCATCCCCAGGTTCCAGAACCGCGTCTCCCACGACCATTCGCGGCGCGCGTCGACGCTGATCCGGTCGCCGGCGTTGTCATAGTGGAAGAGGTCGACAGCCAAGCGCGACGACGGCCGCCATTCGATACGGCCATAATAGCCGACATGGCCGTCGATCTCGGCCAGCGGCGTTGTCGACGGCGCCTGACGGCGAGCCATGGCCGCACTCAGCGGCGGCAGCGGGAAGCGGCCGAACACCGGCGACTTCAGGTCATGCAGCGCCCAGCCGCGAAAGGTCAGCTCCGTGCCCGAGGTGTCGCCATTCTTGAAGGCCCCAGCCGTCAGGCTGAAGGTCTGGCCGGAGATCGTGCGCCGGATCGTGGCCTCGGCCCCGACGACCTTGGTCTCCTCGGCCACCCAGGTGTTGATCGCCGAGGGCGTGATGGTGTCGGGCACGGACCAGTCCAGGCCGTCATGCTCCAGCGAGATCTGCGGATAGAACACGCCCGCGCGGGCCGACAGGCGCAGGGCAGAACCTGGTTGCGAGCGATAGGCCAGATAGCCTTCGCCCAGATCGACCACGTGTCGCTGGCCGTCCTGGCTCTCGCCGACGACCACGGCCGACAGGGTGTCGGAGAAGCGCGGGTTCCAGACCAGGGCCGCTTCGCCCAGGCGCAGCCCCTGGTGACCATCACCGAACCGCGCCTTGCCGACGGCGCCGTCGACCCAGGATTTTTCGCCGTTCGCAGCCGCAAGACGCAGGTCGACCAGGCCAGAGATCGTGTCGCGGGAGAACAGGTCCGCCTCAGCGTGCGCCGCATCGGCGCCCGCCAAGCTTAGCCCTAAGACCAGAAGTGAAGCGGCGTTTCGTCCCATGTCTGAAATCTGGGCCGAACCACCTTCGATAAGGTTAAAGCAGCGCGGCCTTCATGGCTGTGAAGAAGCCAGTCTGGTCTATTTTCTTGATCACCCTTGCGTTGGGTAGTCGACGTTTAAGGGCCGGGTCTGCGATCTCGATATCCGGAAGAATAGAGTGCGAGACGCTGAGATAACCACGCGTCAGCTCGCCCATCGTTTCGACATCGACCACACAGTCCTCGGCTTCCAGGATCAGGCTCTCGTCCAAGGCGATGGCGCAGGTGAGGGCGTCAGGGTGCAGGCTGCCGTCCAGTCCCTCGGTCTCGCGGGCGAAGGCGAGGGAGGCGCGGTTCACGTCGGTGAAGAACCGGGCCTTGTTGGTGTTCAGCGCTTCCAGCTCGGACAGCTGCGCGGTGTTCCACAGGCCGTCTTGCAAGGTCAGGGTCCAGGTGGCGATCGACAGGTTGAAGCCCGCATTGACGACGATCTTGGCCGCCTCCGGATCGACATAGAAGTTGTACTCGGCAGCTGGGGTCACATTGCCGACGCCGTTGTCCGTGCCTCCCATGACCCATAGGTGTTTCAGCGCCTTGGCGATGCGCGGCTCGCGCAGGTAGGCGAGGGCGATATTGGTCAGCGGCGCCTGGGCGATCAGGGTGATCTCGCCGGGCGCGTCCATGATCCGCCGGACCAGCTCGTCGACCGCGTGGCCGTCGGCCGGGCGCTGGGCGGCCTTGGGGAAGCCGCTGTCGCTCATGCCGTCGTGGCCGAAGACGTAGGCCGCGTCTAGCGGCGCGCGGGTAAAGGGGGCCTGGGCGCCCAGATAGACGGGGACCTCGCCGGCCTTGCCGCAGGTCTCCAGTGTCACCAGGGCGTTCTCGGCGTGCTGGACAAAGCCGACATTGCCGTGGGCGATGGTGATGGCCTCGACGGTCACGCCAGGGCGAGTGAGGGCGAGCATCAGCGAGAAGACGTCGTCGCCGGCGGTGTCGGTGTCGATGATCAGGCGCATGGCCTCGATCTGAACCGATCCGGCGAGCTTGGCCATATCGATTATCGCTGCGGCGGGCGGCCTATCGAGTGACTCGCCTGAAGAAAATGCGGTGGAACGTCGCGGAACATCTTGTGAACAGAACGAAAGGGGAATATGGAACAAAACAAGAAATCTGTGGAGGCTGCTATGATCCGTATCGCGCGTGAGTCTTTGGCCCTTGTTTCGGTCGCCAGCTTCGTCTGGATGATGTGCACGGTCGCCAACCTGGTGGCCTGAGTCGTATAGCGATGGTCGCTTAGGGGAGGTCGGTCATGGCGGACGCGGAAGGACAAGGGTTCGTCCACCTGCGGGTCCGTTCGGCCTATTCGCTGCTCGAAGGGGCCATCAAGGCCGATCAGATCGGCAAGTTGGCCGCAGGGGTGGGCATGCCCGCCGCCGGCATCGCCGACCGCGCCAACCTGTTCGGGGCGCTTGAATACTCGTCCTACGCCAAGGATGCTGGGGTCCAGCCAATCATCGGCTGCGCCATTCCGATCACCGGCATCGGCGGCGGCCCTACCGAGCGCTGGGCGCGGGCCCCGACGATCATGCTGCTGGCCCAGAACGAGCAGGGCTATCTGAACCTCTCGGAACTGTCGTCGATCGCCTATCTCGACAGCGCCGAACTGCCCGAGCCGATCGTGCCCTGGGCCAAGGTCCTCGAGTACAGCGAGGGCCTGATCCTGCTGTCTGGCGGCACGGACGGTCCGGTCGACGCGCTGTTCGCCGCCGGCAAGACGGCCGAGGCCTCAGCGGCCCTGGCCGAGATGCAGCGGGTGTTCGGCGACCGCTTCTACGTCGAACTTCAGCGCCATGGCCTGCCCAAGCAGGCGGCGGCCGAGCCGGGTCTGGTCAACTGGGCCTATGAGCACGATGCACCGCTGGTCGCCACCAACGACGTCTACTTCGCCAAGGAAAGCTTCTACGACGCGCACGACGCGCTGCTGTGCATCTCCGACGGCTCGTTCGTCGGCCAGGACGAGCGCCGTCGCGTCACGCCCGAGCACTGGTTCAAGCCTGCGGCGGATATGCGCAAGCTGTTCTCCGACCTGCCGGAAGCCTGCGACAACACCCTCGATATCGCTCGCCGCTGCGCCTTCATGGTGCACAAGCGCGACCCCATCCTGCCCAGCTTCCCGACCGGCGACGGCCGCAACGAGGCCGAGGAGCTGGAGCACCAGGCCCGGGAAGGCCTCAAAGCCCGCTTCGTGGGCCTGACCTTATCGGCCCCGGAGGAAGAGTACTGGAAGCGGCTCGAGTTCGAGCTGAACATCATCAAGAAGATGGGCTTCCCCGGCTACTTCCTGATCGTGTCGGACTTCATCAAGTGGGGGAAGACGCACGGCATCCCGGTCGGTCCGGGGCGGGGTTCGGGCGCCGGTTCGCTGGTCGCCTGGGTGCTGACCATCACCGACCTGGATCCGCTGCGCTTTGGCCTGCTGTTCGAGCGCTTCCTCAATCCCGAGCGGGTCTCCATGCCCGACTTCGACGTCGACTTCTGCCAGGAGCGTCGCGAAGAGGTGATCTCCTACGTGCAGGAGAAGTACGGCCGCGACCGTGTGGCCCAGATCATCACCTTCGGTTCGTTGCAGGCCCGCGCCGTGTTGCGCGACGTCGGTCGCGTGATGCAGCTGCCGCTGGGTCTGGTCGACCGTCTCTGCAAGATGGTGCCGAACAACCCGGCTGCGCCGGTGACCCTGGCCCAGGCTATCGACCTGGAGCCGCGCCTCAAGCAGGCCAAGAAGGAGGACGCCAACGTCTCGGCCTGCCTGGACGTGGCCCTGCAGCTGGAAGGCCTGTTCCGCAACGCCTCGACCCACGCCGCCGGCGTGGTCATCGGCGACCGGCCCCTGACCCAGCTGACGCCGCTCTACAAGGATCCGCGCTCGGACCTGCCCGCCACCCAGTTCAACATGAAGTGGGTCGAGAGCGCCGGTCTGGTGAAGTTCGACTTCCTCGGTCTGAAGACGCTGACGGTGCTGGACCGGGCGGTGAAGCACCTGGCCAAGCGCGGCTTCGACATCGATCTCGGCAAGCTGCCTTTCGACGACACCAAGACCTACGAGCTGCTCGCCTCGGGCCAGACGGTCGGCGTGTTCCAGCTTGAAAGCCAGGGCATGCGCGACACGCTGCGCAAGATGCGCTGCGGCTCGATCGAGGAGATCACCGCGCTGATCTCGCTCTATCGCCCGGGTCCGATGGATAACATCGACACCTTCGTCGACTGTAAGTTCGGCCGAAAGCCCGTCGACACCCTGCACCCGTCGCTGGAGACGGTGCTGAAGGAGACCTACGGCGTCATCGTCTATCAGGAACAGGTGATGCAGATCGCCCAGATCCTGGCGGGCTACAGCCTGGGCGAGGCCGACCTTCTGCGTCGCGCCATGGGTAAGAAGAAGAAGGAGGAGATGGATCTCCAGAAGATCCGTTTCGTCTCCGGCGCCAAGGAAAAGAACGTCCCCGAGGAACAGTCGGGCTCGATCTTCGAACTGGTGGCCAAGTTCGCCGGCTACGGCTTCAACAAGTCGCACGCCGCCGCCTATGCCTTCATCTCGTACCAGACGGCCTGGCTGAAGGCGAACACGCCGGTCGAGTTCTTCGCCGCCTCGATGAGCCTGGATCTGTCGAACACCGACAAGCTGGCCGTCTTCCATCAGGACGCTCGGAAGTTCGAGATCAATGTCCGCGCGCCGGACGTCAATGTCTCGGGCGCCGACTTCGAGGTCGAGAACGGCGAGGTGCTGTACGCCCTGGGCGCCATCCGCAACGTCGGCCTGGAGGCCATGAAGCATCTGGTCGCCATCCGCGACGAGGGCGGGCCGTTCCGCGACATTTTCGATTTCGTCGAGCGGATCGACCCCAAGCAGGTCAACAAGCGCGCCATCGAAAACCTGGCCCGGGCCGGGGCCTTCGACCAGATCCACAAGAACCGCGCCCAGATCGTGGCCTCGGCCGATGTGCTGATCGCCCACGCCCAGAGCTGCCATGCCGACCGCCAGGGCGGGCAGGGCGGCCTGTTCGGCTCGGACCCTGGGGCTGGTCGCCCGCGCCTGGCCAAGACCGAGAACTGGAACCAGGTCGATCTGCTGGACGAGGAGCTGTCGGCCGTCGGCTTCTACCTGACCGGTCACCCGCTGGAGGACGTGGTCGGCATGCTGCGCCGCAAGCGCGTGGCGCTGGTGACGGAGGCCATGGGTCAGGCCGAGGCCGGCATGGAAGCCCTGCGCATGTGCGGCGTCGTGCGCCGCCGCCAGGAGCGCGCCTCGCAGAGCGGCGAGAAGTTCGCCTTCGTCTCGCTGTCGGACCCGTCCGGCGAGTACGAGGTGCTGTTCCCGCCCGAGAGCCTGCGCAAGTGCCGTGAGGTGCTGGAGCCCGGCAAGGCCGTGGTCATCAAGGTCCGCGCCAAGGCCCGCGACGGCGAGGTCCGCTTCTTCGGCGACGACGCCGAGCCGCTCGAGAGGGCCATCGAGAATGTCGTGGCCGGCCTGCGCGTGCACCTCTCGCCGTCGGCCACCGAGATCGAAGCGCTGAGGCGCCGCCTCGAGCCCGCCCAGGGCCAGAAGGGCGGGGAGGTGACCTTCGTCGCCGCGATTGGCGGCGGTCGCGAGATCGAGCTGCGCCTGCCTGGACGTTATACGCTGGATGCGGCTCTACGCGGCGCGCTGAAGACCGCGCCGGGCGTGGCGCTGCTGGAAGACGTATAGGAATATATTCCTAGATCTACACATTGAGCGCGTGGCGGTGAGAGAGAGGTTCCATCCCTCGGTATAATTTCCGCCGGGGACGTTGGCGGTGACTGAAGAGCCCACAACGGGCCGAACCTGGGAGAGAGCCGATGGCCAGTCATGAAGGCGGATGCCAGTGCGGGCGCGTGCGTTATGCGGTCGAGGTCGAGCTGGACCAGATCATCAGCTGTAACTGTTCGCGCTGCGGCAAGCTGGGCCAGATCCTGGCTTTCGCGCCGGAGAGCGCCTTCGAGCTCAAGAGCGGCCAGGACGCCCTGACCGAGTACAAGTTCAATCGCCACAACATCGCGCACCTGTTCTGCGAGACCTGCGGCATCCAGTCGTTCGGCCTGGGCACGGCGCCGAACGGCGACAAGATGGCGGCGATCAATGTCCGGTGCCTGGACGGCGTGGACGTCTTCGCCCTGAAGCCTCAGCAGGTGGATGGCAAGTCGTTCTAAGAGGTGGTGGTCTTCACCCCGTCTCCGTGAGCCAGCCTTCACCGGCGCGTGGGTGGAGCTCGGGATGCGGGCGCCTGTTGGAGCGACACCAAGCGTAGGGCTACCTGAGCTCCTCATAGGGCGAGGACAGCTCTACTGAGCTCACCGTGGATCAGGCCAGGGGGCTGACCAAGCCGCCAGATTGAACAGCCGTACGAGCCAGGAAGGGGTCTCATGCTTGCTTCGGTCTCTAAGAACGTCCTCAAGCGAAGACCTCCTTTTGGCCGGGGCGATGAAGCCTGGGCGCCGGCGTGAGGCCGCCCGTCGCCGCCTCGTCGGAGCCCGCCGCGCATGATGCAGCGACCTTGCAGTTCTACGCCGATGAGGCGCGGGCCTATGCGGCGGCTGGGGCCGATGGCGTCAGTCGGCATCTGAAGGGGTTTCTGGAGCGCCTGGCCCCGGGCGCGCGCATCCTGGACCTGGGATGTGGCGGCGGGCGTGACAGCGCGGCGATGCTGGCGGCGGGCTTCGACGTCGACGCTGCGGACGGCGTCGAGGCGATGGCGCTGGAGGCTCAGGCGCGGCTTGGCCGGTCGGTCAGGGTGATGCGGTTCGATGAACTGGAGGCGACCGCGGTCTATGACGGGGTCTGGGCCAATGCCAGCCTGCTGCATGCGCCCAGGCCGGCGCTGCCGGACGTCCTGGCGCGCGTCTTCCGAGCGCTGAAGCCGGGCGGGCTTCACCTCGCCAGCTTCAAGGCGGGCCAAGCCGAGGGACGCGATCGGTTCGGGCGCTACTTCAACTATGTCTCGGCGGACGCGTTGGAGACGGCATATCGGCGCTCGGCGGGCTGGGAGAGCCTGTCGATCGATCGCTATACGGGTGGCGGCTACGAAGGCGGGGACAGGCCCTGGCTCGTCGTCACGGCGCGCCGACCCGGCTGAGGTCGGGACGTGCATGCCGGCCCCGTGGAGCAGTCGTCCCCTTACTTTAGACAGGCGTATGTCGATTGGGGACGCCCAAGAGGCCGCTCGGACTCGCTCACCAGGCCGCCGCGCGTCCGTTCGCCAGCCCAGCCCGGAACAGGCGTCGCTCGGCCTTCTTGCCGCCCTTGACGATCACTGGCCGCTCGGCGCCGCGCAGCAGCGGCAGGTCGTCCAGGCTGTCGGTATAGGCATAGGCCCAGCGCGCGCCGTGACCGGCTTCGGCCAAGGCCTGGCACTTGCGCTGGTTGCGGCAGTGGACGTCGGCGACCCAGCCGCCGCCCTGGCGTTTCAGCGAGGTGCCGATCACTTCGATGGGATGACCCAGCGGCCCGATCAGCGCCTGGGCCAGGAGGGCCGGCGCAGCTGTGACGACCACTACGCGATCGCCGGCGTCGATATGGCCCTGCAGGGTGGCGAGGCCGCCGGGGCGCCAGGCGAGGGGACCTTGGCCGGTCCGGAAGGTGTCGCCGAACCGGGCGCACGATTCGCGCAACGCCCGCTCGCCGAGCCCGGCCGTGGCGATCCATAGCAGGATCGAGGCGCCGAGCCGACGCGTGCGCGGGATGATCACCAGCGGCGCGGCGATCGGAGCGACGGCCAGGACCGCCAGGGCGCGCAGGGGCGAGCGCTTGACCCGACCCCAGAGCCAAAGGCCCGTGGAATCGCCGTCCAGCAAGGTTCCGTCCAGGTCGAAGACCGCGAGCATGAGGCGTCCTCCAGCTATGCCGTGGTAACGACGTCGCCGATCCGAGAGGGCCACATCAGTATGTCGGAATGGCGACAGCTTTCCGCCCGCCTGTGGAGCGTCGGTGGATGCGGCCCGGTTTTGAGGACGGATCTTGCGATTGCGAGCCTGATGGCGGATCAACCGTGCGGACGACGCGGCGGATCGCGCCTGGGGCTTGCTTTTTCTCCGCTGAGGGACTATTTGCGCCGCCATTCCACACGTGGACGTTCGGTAGCGCCGGGGAGACATCCCAGCGTCGCCGTTCCGGTCCCGCTCCAGAATGGTCTGGAACGGGGGTGTCCGCGGAGGTTCAACCGGAAAAAGGATTAAGGCCCGATGGCTCTTCCCGAATTCTCCATGCGTCAGCTCCTGGAAGCCGGCGCCCACTTTGGTCACCAGACGCACCGCTGGAACCCGAAGATGGACCGCTACATCTTCGGTTCGCGCTCGAACATCCACATCATCGACCTGTCGCAGTCGATCCCGCTGCTGCACCAAGCCCTGGTGAAGGTCCGTGAAGTCGCCGCCGCCGGCGGCCGCGTGCTGTTCGTCGGCACCAAGCGCCAGGCCAGCGACCCGGTCGCCACGGCCGCCAAGCGCTGCGCCCAATACTATGTGAACCACCGTTGGCTGGGCGGCACGCTCACCAACTGGCGCACCGTCTCGGGCTCGATCGCGCGTCTGCGTGAACTCGAAGGCGTTCTGGCCGGCGAAGGCCAAGGCCGTTCCAAGAAGGAACTGCTGCAGCTGACGCGCGAGCGCGACAAGCTGGAACTGTCGCTGGGCGGCATCAAGGACATGGGCGGCATCCCCGACATCATGTTCGTGATCGACACCAACAAGGAAGCGATCGCGATCCTGGAAGCCCGCAAGCTGAACATCCCGGTCGTCGCCATCCTCGACACCAACTGCGATCCGGACGGCATCACCTATCCGATCCCGGGTAACGACGACGCCGCTCGCGCTCTGCAGCTGTACTGCGACCTGATCGCTGACGCGGTTCTCGATGGTCTGGCCGCTGGCCAAGCCGGCGCTGGCGTCGACCTGGGCGCCGCCGTGAACCCGACCGAGCCGGCCCTGGCCCGCGCTCTGGCTCCGGAAGCTCCGGAAGCCGCCGCTGAGGAGGCTCCGGCCGCCGAAGCCGCCCCGGAATCGGCCGAAGGCTAATTCCAACGCGCCTCCCGCCTGGCTCGGCCAGGCCGGGGAGGCCGTCGCGACCCTGACATGCGACCGGGCTAACAAGCCCGGTCGCTTACGCATTAGAGATTACGGCTGGGTGCAGGCCCGGTCGCTAACCGTTTGAATCTGGAGATTTTCCATGGCTGAGATCACGGCTGCGCTGGTCAAAGAACTGCGCGAAAAGTCCGGCGTCGGCATGATGGACTGCAAGAAGGCGCTGTCGGAAAACAACGGCGACATCGAAGCGTCCATCGACTGGCTGCGCGCCAAGGGCCTCTCGAAGGCCGCCAAGAAGGCTGACCGCGCCGCCGCCGAAGGCCTGGTGGCCGTCGCCACCGCCGAGCAAGGCGCTGGCGAAACCGCCACGGCCGTAGAAGTGAACGCCGAAACCGACTTCGTGTCGCGCAACGACCTGTTCCAGGGCGCCGCCCGTCAGATCGCCGGCGCGGCTCTGAGCACCGACGGTTCGGTCGACGCCATCACCGCCGCCAATCTGGCCGGCGGCGAGACCGTCCAAGACCACCTGACGAACCTGATCGCCACGATCGGCGAGAACATGATGGTGCGTCGCGCCGCCAAGTGGACCGTCGAGAACGGCGTCGTCGCCTCGTACATCCACAACGCCACTGCGCCGGACCTCGGCCGTATCGGCGTGCTGGTGGCCGTCGAGTCGACCGGCGACAAGGCCGCCCTGCGCGACCTGGGCCGCAAGATCGCCATGCACGTCGCCGCGACCGCCCCGCTGTCGCTGTCGCCGGACGATCTGGACCCGGCCGCCATCGAGCGTGAAAAGGCCGTGTTCACCGAGCAGGCTCTGGAATCGGGCAAGCCGGCCGCCGTCGTCGAAAAGATGATCGAAGGCCGCATCCGCAAGTTCCTGGAAGAAGTCGTGCTGCTGAAGCAAGCCTTCGTCATGAACCCGGACCAGACCGTCGAGCAGCTGGTCGCCGAGACCGCCAAGACGCTGGGCGCCCCCATCACCGTGAAGGGCTTCACGCGTCTGGCCCTGGGCGAAGGCGTGGAAAAGAAGCAAGACGACTTCGCCGCCGAAGTCGCTTCGATGACCGGCCAGGCCTAAGGCTTGACCGCTGAGGCCTTCGGGTCTCGGCAGACAATTAGGGCGCGGCGCGTCTAGACGCGCGCCGCGCCCTTTTTGCGCCTGCTGTCCGGCCCTCGTGCGAATGGGGGAGGATGGTTGGCAAAACACATCCCACTTCTGTAGAACGCACGTAATGTGCGTGCCGACGACTCAGGAATAGCGGTCCCATGTCCGATACCAGCGCACCCTTCAAATACCGCCGTATCCTGCTGAAAGTGTCGGGCGAGGTCCTGATGGGCGACACGCCCTATGGCATCGACACCAACACCGTTCAATCGGTGGCCGAGGACGTTGCCGAGATCGTCAAGTCGGGCGTCGAGCTGTGCCTGGTGATCGGCGGCGGCAACATCTTCCGCGGAATGGCCGGCGCAGCCAAGGGCATGGAGCGCTCCAGCGCCGACTACATGGGCATGCTGGCCACCGTGATGAACGCCCTGGCCATGCAGGACGCCCTGGAGCGCATCGGCGTCCAGACGCGCGTCCAGTCGGCCATCCCGATGGCCACGGTCTGCGAGCCCTACATCCGCCGCCGCGCCCAGCGTCACCTGGAAAAGGGCCGCGTCGTGATCTTCGCCGCCGGCACCGGCAACCCGTACTTCACCACCGACACCGCCGCGGCGCTGCGCGCGGCCGAAATGGAGTGCGACGCCCTGTTCAAGGGCACCAGCGTCGACGGCGTCTATACGGCCGATCCCAAGAAGGATCCGAAGGCCGAGCGCTACGACCGCCTGAGCTACATGGACGTGCTGGCCAAGGACCTGCGGGTCATGGACGCTTCGGCCGTGGCGCTGATGCGCGACAGCAATATTCCGATCGTGGTCTTCTCGATCAAGGGACGCGGCAACCTGCTGACCGTCCTGCGAGGCGAGGGGACCCACACCGTGGTCGCCGCCGACCGCGCCGCCTGAAGATAGAGAACAGCGAGGAGAGCCCGCCATGGCCGCCGCCGAGAAACCCGTTCTGCAGCGCTACCGCGACCGCATGGACAAGACCATCGCCGCCCTGAAGGACGAGTTCGCCAGCCTGCGCACCGGCCGGGCGTCGGCCAGCCTGCTGGACCAGGTGATGGTCGAGGCCTATGGCTCGACCACGCCGCTCAACGCCGTGGCTTCGGTCAGCGTGCCCGAGCCGCGCCAGATCAATGTCAGCGTCTGGGACCGCGGCGTCGTGGTCTCGGTCGAGAAGGCCATCCGCGCCTCGGGCCTGGGCTTGAACCCGGTCGTCGAAGGTCAGAATCTGCGCATTCCGATCCCGCCGCTGACCGAGGAGCGCCGCAAGGATCTCTCCAAGATCGCCGGCAAGTACGCCGAGCAGCAGAAGATCGCCGTCCGCAACGTCCGTCGCGACGCCAACGACGACCTGAAGAAGGCCGAGAAGGACGGCGCGATCGCCGAGGACGAGCGCAAGAAGATGGAAACCGAGGTCCAGAAGATCACGGACGAGGCCATCAAGCGGGTCGACGAGGCCTTGAAAATCAAAGAACAAGAGATCATGCAGGTCTAATCGCCTTCCCAGTGGGTATCGGGGGAGGCGACGAGGGAAGGTTGAAGCGAATGCCGGCGACCACCGGTCCGCAGAACGTGTCGGGGCGCGCCGGGGGCGAGGCGACCGACCAACGTCTGCACGTGGCCATTATCATGGATGGCAACGGCCGCTGGGCAAAGCAGCGGGGGATGCCGCGCGTCCTTGGCCATCGCGCCGGGGTCAATGCGCTGAAGCGCACGGTGGAAGGCGCCCAGGCCCAGAACGTCGGCGTTCTGACGGTTTTCGGCTTCTCGACCGAGAACTGGCGTCGCCCGGCGCACGAGGTCTCCGAGCTGATGAGCCTGCTCAAGGCCTATGTCGAATCAGACCTCGAGCGACTGGCCAAGGCGGGTGTGCGCGTGCGCATCATCGGTCGCCGCACCGGCCTCTCGGCCGACATCGCCGAGGTCATCGATCGGGCCGAGAAGCGCACCGAGGGCAATACGCAGTTCACCCTGCAGGTCGCGTTCAACTATGGCGGCCAGGCCGACATCGCCGATGCGGCGCGCGCTTTCGCCGAAAAGGTCGAGCGCGGTGAGGCCAAGGCCTCGGACCTGACCGAACAGACCTTCGAACGTTTCCTGTCGACGGCTTCGGCCCCGGCTCCGGACCTGATCGTGCGCACCAGCGGCGAGCGCCGGATCTCGAACTTCCTGCTCTGGGAATGCGCCTACGCCGAGCTCGTCTTCCAGGACGTGCTGTGGCCCGATTACGGCCCCGAAGCCCTGGCGGCGGCCATCGCCGAGTATCGCCGTCGTGACCGACGCTATGGAGGGGTCGCTGCCGATGACGTCGCCGTCGCCGGCTAAGCGTTTCAACTGGGGTAATCTTCGGACGCGCGTGGTTTCGGCCACCGTGCTCGTGCCCACGGTCGTGGCCGCCGTCTGGCTGGGGAACGTCTGGTTCCTGGCCTTGGCCCTGGTTTGCACGGCGCTGCTGGCCCGCGAGTGGGGCAAGATTAGCGCGCCCAAGTCGCCCAACGCCGTCGGCGCCGTGGTCGGCCTGTTCTGCGCGATCGCCGTCGCGGCCGCCTATCTGCATCAGTTTTTCATCGCCTGGTCGGTCGTGCTGGTCGGCGCCTTCCTGGCCGGCCTGATCGCGCGCGGCGCGGTCGAGCGTCGGGCCGATGCGGCCTATGGCGTGGTCTATATCGCTCCGGCGGTCATCGCCCTGGTCTGGATCCGCTCGCTGCCGACCGACGGGCTGTACTGGACTCTTTTGCTGTTCGTCGTGACCTGGTTCGCGGACATCTTCGCCTATGTGACCGGCAGCCTGCTGAAGGGGCCCAAGCTGTGGCCCCAGATCTCGCCCAACAAGACCTGGTCCGGCTTCATCGGCGGCCTGGTGGCGGCGACGATCGGCGCGGTCCTGGTAGCCCACTTCGCGCACCTGCGCCTGGTGTGGCCGGCCGCGGCCCTGGTCGGCTTCCTGGGCGGCCTGGCCACCATGGCCGGCGATCTGTGGGAATCGATCCTGAAGCGCCGCTTCGGCGTAAAGGACAGCGGCGACATCATCCCGGGCCATGGCGGCCTGCTGGACCGCGTCGACGGCCTGATGTTCGCGGCGATCGTCATCGCCGCCGTCCGGCTGGTCGACCATGTCGGATGGTCCCATTGACCTTGCCCCGCAAGGTGGTGGTGCTGGGCTCGACCGGATCGATCGGCCTGTCGACCTTGAGCCTGTTCGAAGCGTCCGGCGCGCCGGTCGAGATCCTGGCCCTGACCGCCGGCCGTAATGTCGAGCGCCTGATCGAGCAGGCTCGCCGCTGGACGCCGCAGGTCGCGGTGATCGAGGACGAGAGCAAGCTCCAGGCGCTGAAGGATGGCCTGGCGGGAACCAGCGTGCGCGCCGCCGCCGGCGCGGCCGCCGTGGCCGAGGCCGCCGCCATGGGCGCGGACTGGGTGATGTCGGCCATTGTCGGCGCGGCGGGCCTGGCCCCCACGGTCGCGGCCGCCCGCACCGGCGCTGTGATCGCGCTGGCCAACAAGGAAAGCCTCGTCTGCGCAGGACCGGCCCTGCTGGCCATCGCCAAGCAGGCCGGCGGCTCGGTGATTCCGGTCGATTCCGAACATTCGGCGATCTTCCAGGTGCTGCAGCCCGACTGCGCCCACCGGGTGGCCCGCCTGATCCTCACGGCCTCGGGCGGCCCGTTCCGCACCTGGGACAAGGCCGCCATGGCCGCGGTGACCCCGGAGCAGGCCATCGCCCATCCCAACTGGAGCATGGGCGCCAAGATCTCGGTCGATTCCGCGACCATGATGAACAAGGGGCTCGAGATGATCGAAGCCTCCTACCTGTTCGACACGCCGCAAGAGCGCATCGACGTGGTGGTTCATCCGCAGTCGGTGATTCATAGCCTGGTCGAGTATGCCGACGGCTCGACCCTGGCCCAGCTGGGACCGCCCGATATGCGCGCGCCGATCGCCTGCGCCTTCGCCTGGCCCGACCGCCTGCCGTGGCCTGCGCCACGCCTGGATTTGGCCGCCTACGGCCAGCTGACGTTCGAATCGCCGGACCTTGAGCGCTTCCCGTCGATCGGAATCGCGCGTGAGGCGCTTCGACTTGCGGGCGGCGCGCCGACGGCGATGAATGCGGCCAATGAGGTCGCCGTAGCCGCTTTCCTTGACCGGCGTATCGGCTTTCTCGATATTGCCGCCGCGGTGGCGGGAACCCTCGAGCGTATGAACAGTCTTGGAAACCTGGCCGTCGCGGAAAGTGACGCTGTCGATAACGCGATGATGATCGACGCCAGCGCTCGCCGCATTGCGGCCGAGGTTGTCGCGCAAAAGCATCGCCGGCTCTGATCCGGGGGACCGGCCAACCTTATGACTGACGTCTTGATCTTCATCCTGTCCACGGCCTTCGTGCTGTCCGTCGTGGTGACCATCCACGAGCTGGGGCACTACTGGGCCGCGCGGGCGTGTGGCGTGGCCATCGACTGCTTCTCGATCGGTTTCGGCCCGTCGCTGGTGTCGTGGACCGACAAGCACGGCGTCGAATGGCGCATCGCCTCGATCCCGCTGGGCGGCTATGTCCGCTTCTCGGGCGACGAGAACGCCGCCAGCGTGCCCGACCAGGACAACCTGGACGCCATGCGCGACTCGATCGTGCGGCGTGAGGGCGAGGCGGGGGTCTCCAAGTATTTCCACTTCAAGCCGGTGTGGCAGCGGGCGATCATCGCCGTGGCCGGCCCGGTGTCGAATTTCGTCCTGGCCATCCTGATCATGGCGGTCTTCCTGGTGCTGGTCGGCGCGCCGCAGCGCGCAGCCAGCGTCAACGGCGTGCTGCCGGGCGGCCCGGCCGAGGCGGCGGGCTTCCACAAGGGCGACGTCATCGTCGCCGCCGACGGCCGCAAGATCGGCTCGTTCCAGGACCTGCAGGGCTATGTCTCGCTGCGCGCCAACCTGCCGATCGACTTCACGGTCAAGCGGGGCGAGCAGCAGATCCACCTGACGGCCACGCCGCGCTTGGTCGAGATCAACGACAAGATCAGTGGCCGCATGAAGACCGGCCAGCTGGGCATCGAGAACGCGGGCCTGACCCAGTTCAAGCGCTCCAGCGTCCTGACCGCCATCCCCGACGCTACGGTCGAGGTGTGGGGCATGATCAAGACGATCGGCTTCTATCTGGGCCGTCTCGTCACTGGTCAGCTGCCCGCCGACCAGATCAGCGGCCTGATCGGCATCGGCCACACCGCCGGCGCGGTGACCAAGGCCAGCGCCGCCGGCGCGCCCGACGTGGCCACCATGGCCCTGCGTGTCTTCATCTCGTCCATGCTGCTGGTGGCCAGCCTGTCGGTCAGCATCGGCTTCATGAATCTGCTGCCGATCCCGGTTCTCGATGGCGGACATCTGCTGATGTACGCCTACGAAGCCGTGGCCAAGCGGCCTCTACGGGCGGATTTCCAGGCGGCCGGCTTCCGTGCGGGGCTTGCCTTGATCCTGGGTTTCATGCTGTTCGCGGCATGGAACGACCTCAACCGCTACGACGTGTTCAAATTCATCGGCGGGTTGTTCACGTGAATAACGCCCGCCCTCTGTCCATGATCGGTCACATGAACAAACTTCGCGCCCAAAGCGCCGCGTTCGCCACGGGTATGGCGCTGCTCCTCGGCTCGACGGCCTTGGTGGCTCCGCATCAGGCTTTCGCCCAAGCCGCGCAGACCGGCGTGGTCCAGCGCATCGTCGTGCAAGGCAACGAGCGTATCGAGCAGGGCACGGTCCTGTCGTATCTGCCGATCCAGCCGGGCGACACCGTCGATTCCCAGCGCCTCGACCTGGCGCTGAAGACCCTGGCCCGCACCGACCTCTTCGCCGACGTGAAGATCGAGATGCAGGGCGGCGACCTGGTCGTGAAGGTCGTGGAGAACCCGATCATCAACCAGGTGGTCTTCGAGGGGAATTCGTCCCTGAAGGAAGACAAGCTGAAGGACGAAGTGCAGATCCGCCCGCGCGGCATCTTCACCCGCGCCAAGGTGCAGGCCGACGTCCAGCGCATCATCGAACTGTATCGCCGCTCGGGCCGTATCTCGGCGACCGTGACGCCCAAGGTGGTCGAGCTGCCGCAAAAGCGCGTCGACCTGGTGTTCGAAATCGCCGAAGGCCCCAAGAGCGGCGTTCTGGGGATCAACTTCCTGGGCAACAGCGAGTACTCGGACAACGACCTGCGGGACGTGGTCGTGACCAAGGAAAGCCGCTGGTACAAGATCCTGACCAGCAACGACAACTACGACCCCGACCGGATCGAGTACGACCGCGAGCAGCTGCGCAAGCACTATCGCAACCGCGGCTTCTTCGACTTCCGCGTCATCTCGTCGGTGGCCGAACTGGCGCCGGACAAGAACGGCTTCGCCGTCACCTACACCCTCGACGAAGGCCCGAAGTACAAGTTCGGCAAGGTCACCGTCGAAACCGAACTGAAGAAGCTGGACGGCAACCTGCTGGCCCAGATCCTGCCGATCCGCGCCGGCCAGCTGTACGAGGACGAGCGCATCGAGCAGGCCACCGACGCCCTAACCTTCGCGGCGGGCGCGGCCGGCTTCGCTTTTGTGGACGTGCGTCCGCGCTATGTCCCGAACCGCGAGACCAAGACAGTCGACGTGGTGTTCTCGGTCCGTGAAGGTCCGCGCGTCTATGTCGATCGCATCGACATCGTCGGCAACACCCGCACGCTGGACTACGTGGTCCGCCGCGAGCTGGAAGTCGCCGAGGGCGACGCCTACAACCGCGTGCTGGTCGACCGCTCGAAGAACAACATTCGTCGTCTGGGCTTCTTCAAGGATGTCGAGATCGAGGACACCCCCGGCTCGGCCCCGGATCGCACCAGCCTGCGGGTCAAGCTCGAGGAGCAGCCGACGGGCGAACTGTCGTTCAGCGCCGGCTACAGCTCGATCGACAAGCTGGTGCTGGACGTCGGCATCACCGAACGCAACTTCCGCGGCCGCGGCCAGAACCTGCGCGCCCGCGCTTCGGTCGGCTCGCTGCGCCAGCAGATCGACTTCGGCTTCAGCGAGCCGCGCTTCCTGGGCCGTAACCTGGTGGCGGGCGTCAACCTGTACACCTTCCGCTACGACCTCTCGCAGTACGCGGCCTACGACACCAAGTCGGTCGGCGGCGACGTCCGCCTGGGCTTCCCGCTGACCAACGATTCGTCGATGAGCCTGCGCTACACGATCCGCCAGGATAACGTCAGCGTCGCCGACAGCCTTTGCACCACCGGTTCGGTCTCGCAGATCCTCTGCCTGCAGCGTGGTTCGTACATCACCTCGCTGATCGGCTACGGCCTGCGCATCGACAAGCGCAACGACCCGATCAACCCGACCCGCGGCTGGTTCGCCGACCTGAACCAGGACCTGGCCGGCATCGGCGGCGACGTGAAGTACCTCAAGACCGAAGCCGACGCCGGCTGGTACTGGGGCTTCAACAAGGACCTGGTGTTCAGCGCCACCGGCTCGTTCGGCTATATCGAGGGCTGGGGCGGCGACAACGTCCGCATCAACGACCGCTTCTATCGCGGCGGCACCTCGTTCCGCGGTTTCGAGATCGCCGGTATCGGTCCGCGTGACATCTCGAGCACCAACAACTCGATGGGCGCCAAGCTCTACGCCATCAGCACCTTCGAGTTGACCGTCCCGACCTTCCTGCCCGAGCAGTACGGCATCAAGGCCGCCCTGTTCAGCGACGTGGGTACGGCCGGTCTGCTGGATGATGTGGATCGTCAGAGGTCGCCTGGCGTCTTCGATCCGAACATCAAGGATAACCTAGGCCTGCGTGCTTCGGCGGGTGTCTCGATCGACTGGAAGTCCCCCATGGGTCCCATTCGATTCGATATCAGCCGCATTTTGGCCAAGGAAAGCTACGACCGAACCGAAACCTTCCGGTTCTCCACCTCCACAAGGTTCCAATAAACATGTCCAAGTTCCTGTCCGCGGCCGCGTCCAGCGTTGTCGCTCTCGCCCTCGCGACCAGCGCCTCGGCCCAGACGGCTCCGGCTCCCGCCGCTCAAGGGGCTCCGGCTGTCACCCACGGTCCGGCCCTGCCGGGCGTCTGCATCTTCTCGAGCCAGGGCGCCGTCGGCAACTCGCTGGTGGGTAAGGCGGTCGACGCTCGCCTGAAGACGATCATCCAGCAGGTCAACGCCGAGCTGACCGCCGAGCGCACCGGCCTCGACAGCGAAGCCAAGGCTCTCGACGCCAAGAAGGCCACCCTCGCTCAGGACGCCCTGGAGCAGCAGGCCGCGGCTCTGCAGGTCAAGGCCAACGCCTGGCAGCGCAAGGGCCAACTGCGCCAGAAGGAAGTGGAAGCCACCGAGCAGAAGGCGCTGCAACGCGTCTACCAAGAGCTGGATACGCCGATCCGCCAAGTCTACCAGGCCCAGAAGTGCAGCATCCTGTTCGACCGTGAATCGGTGATGCTGGCCAACCCGGCCATGGACATCACGGGCGCCGTGGTCACGGCTCTCGACGCGCGCATCAAGACCCTGACGTTCGATCGTGAGCGTCTGGACCAAGGCGCTCCGGGCGCCGCTGCGCTGCAACCGACCAATAAGTAAGCGAATCGTCTCCCTTAGGATTACCTAGGGGAACGTTTCCGCCGTGAGGAGCCATGCCGGACCCCCGTTTCTTCGACAGCCTGGGTCCGGCATCGCTTTCCGAGTTGGCCCGGGCCGGCGCCGCCGAACTGGCGGACGCCGCCCTGGGCGACCGGGCCATCGCCCACGCCGCGCCGCTGGATAGCGCCGACGACCAGGCGATCACCTTCTTTTCCGACGCCAAGCGCAAGGACGCCGCCGGGATCACCCAGGCCGGCGCCTGTTTCGTGCGGCCGGAGCATCAAACCTTTCTGCCGGCCGGCTGCGCCGCGCTGGTCACCAAGCACCCGCAGGCGGCCTGGGCCGCGGCGGTCCATCGTCTTCACACGCCTCGCCGCCATGAACCTTCCGCGCCGGCCATCCATCCGGAGGCTGAGCTGGAGGAGGGTGTTCTGCTGTCGCCCAATGTGGCGATCGGGCAGGGCGCGCGGATCGGACGCGGCACGCGGGTGGGCCCCGGCGCCGTCATCGGCCCGGGCGTCCTGATCGGCCGCGACTGCGTGATCGGCGCCAACGCCGTCATCGGCTTTGCACTGTTGGGCGATCGAGTGTCGGTCTCGGCCGGCGCCGTGCTGGGCGAGGCGGGCTTCGGCGCCGCCGCCGGCCCGCGCGGCATGGTCGACATGCCCCAGCTGGGGCGGGTGGTCATCCAAGACAATGTCACGATCGGCGCCAACAGCTGCGTCGACCGCGGCGCGTTCGCCGACACGACGATCGGCGAGAACACCAAGATCGACAACCTGGTGCATGTCGCGCACAACGTCCGTGTAGGACGTAATTGCGTCCTGGCGGCCTATACGGGGCTGTCGGGCAGTACGATCGTGGGCGACGGCGTCGCCTTCGGCGGCAAGGCCGGCGTCGCCGACCATTTGAACATCGGCTCGGGTGCGAGCATCGGGGCGGCCGCCTCGGTGTTCAAGGACGTGCCGGCAGGCGAAACTTGGACGGGATTCCCGGCGCGACCGCTCAAGCGGTGGCTTCGGGAAACCGCATGGCTGTCGCGCATGGCGGGCGGCCGAGGGACGACGAGGGGCTGACTATGAGCGAGAACGCCGAGCAAACGGTGCAGACCGACATCGACATCGCGGAGATCCTGGCGCGCATCCCGCACCGTTATCCGTTCCTGCTGGTCGACCGGGCCGAGGCCTACAACCCCGGCCAGTCGATCGTCGGCATCAAGTGCGTGACGATCAACGAGCCGTTCTTCCAGGGCCACTTCCCGGGCAATCCGGTGATGCCCGGCGTGCTGATCGTCGAGGCCCTGGCCCAGACGGGCGCGGTGCTGATGAGCAAGACCCTGGAAGTCGACACCGAGGGCAAGACCATCTTCTTCATGTCGATCGACGGCGTGCGTTTCCGCAATCCGGTGCGTCCGGGCGACGTGATCCGCATGGAGGTCGAGGTGGTGCGCGCACGTTCTTCGATCTTCAAGTTCAAGGGCGTGGCCAAGGTCGGCGACAAGGTGGCCGCCGAGGCCGAGTTCGCCGCCATGGTCGTGGAGACCCCGACGAAATGACCGCGATCCATCCGACCGCCATCGTCGCGCCGGAAGCCAAGGTGGCTTCGGGCGTCGAGATCGGGCCCTACAGCATCGTCGGCCCCGACGTGACCCTGGAAGCGGGCGTGCGCCTGCTGTCCCACGTGGTGGTGGAAGGCGCGACGACGCTAGGCGAAGGCTGCACCGTCCATCCGTTCGCCAACCTGGGTGGGCCGCCGCAGCACCTGGGCCACAAGGGCGAGAAGACCGAGCTCCTGATCGGACCGCGCAACATCATCCGCGAACACGTGACCATGCACACCGGCACGGCCTCGGGCCGCGGCGTGACCACGATCGGTTCGGACGGCCTCTACATGGTCGGCTCGCACATCGCCCACGACTGCATCGTCGGCGACTTCGTGGTGCTGGCCAAGGGCGCGACCCTGGGCGGCCACGTCTCGATCGGCGACTACGTGTTCATGGGCGGCCTGGCCGCCGCGCATCAGTTCTCGCGCATCGGCCGCTACAGCTTCATCGGCGGCTTGGCCGCGGTGACCAAGGACGTCATCCCGTACGGCTCGGTCTGGGGCAACCACGCCCACCTCGAGGGGCTGAACCTGGTCGGCCTCAAGCGCCGCGGCTTCTCGCGCGAGACGATCAACGCCCTGCGCGCGGCCTATCGCCTGATGTTCGCCGACGAAGGCACCTTCCAGGAGCGCCTGGACGACGTCGCCGAGATCCACGCCGCCAATGCGGAGGTCATGGAGATCGTCGACTTCATCCGCGCCGACGCCAATCGGCCGCTTTGCCTGCCCGAGCGCGAGGTCTAGTCTCGTACGATGCGTAAGCTTGGCCTGATCGCCGGCGGCGGCGCGCTGCCCGTCGAGCTGGCGGCCCATTGCGAGGCCGCCGGACGCGCGTTCGCCGTTATGCGCCTGAGGAGCTTCGCCGACCCGGCCCTGGCCCGCTATCCGGGCGTCGAGGTCGGCATCGGCGAGTTCGGCAAGGCCTTCAAGGCGTTGCGGGCCGAGGGCTGCGAGGTCGTCTGTTTCGCCGGCAATGTCAGCCGTCCCGACTTCGGCGCCCTGATGCCCGATGCGCGGGGCTTGCTGATCGTGCCCAGCCTAATCAAGGCCGCGCGCCAGGGCGACGACGCCCTGCTGCGCCGGGTGCTGGACGAGTTCGAGAAGGAAGGCTTCGAGATCGAGGGCGCGCACGAGGTCGTTGGTGAGATGACCCTGCCGCGTGGTCGTCTCGGCAAGTTCTATCCGCGCGACGAGCATATGGCCGATATCGACAAGGCCCTGCTGGTGGCCCGCGAGATCGGCCGGCTGGACGTGGGGCAGGGCGCCGTCGTCTGCAACGGCCTCGTCCTGGCTGTCGAGGCCCAGGAAGGCACCGACGCCATGCTGCGCCGGGTTGAGCAGCTGCCGCTGGCGATCCGTGGCTCGGCCGAGCAGCCGCGGGGCGTACTGGCCAAGGCGCCCAAGCCGATCCAGGAAACCAAGGTCGACCTGCCCACCATCGGCGTCGCCACCATCCAACGCGCCGCGCGCGCGGGTCTGGCCGGCGTGGTCGGCGAGGCTGGCCGCCTGCTGGTGGTCGACCGCGAGGCGGTGATGGCCTGCGCCGACGACCTCGGCCTCTTCGTGCTGGGGGTCGATCCGCAGGGGCGGCCCTGATGGCGCCGCTGAAGATCATGCTCGTGGCCGCCGAGGCTTCCGGCGACGCCCTGGGCGCCAGCCTGGCCAAGGTTCTGCGAGACCGGCTGGGCGGCGACGTGACCTTCGTCGGCATCGGCGGGGCCAAGATGGCTGAGCAGGGGGTCGAAAGCCCCTTCGACATCGCCCAGCTGTCGATCCTGGGCATCCTGGAGGGCTTGAAGGCCTATCCGACGGTCAAGGCCCGCCTGAACGACACGGTGGCCCTGGCGGCCCGGGAAAAGCCCGATGTGGCGATCCTGATCGACAGCTGGGGCTTCAACATCCGCCTGGCCCATGCCCTGCGAAAGCTGGACCCCAAGCTGCCGCTGGTGAAGTACGTCGCGCCGCAGGTCTGGGCGTATCGCGCCGGCCGGGCCCGCAGCCTGGCCAAGTCGGTCGACCTGCTGCTGTCGATCCAGCCGATGGACAAGCCGTATTTCGACGCCGTGGACCTGCCCAGCGTGTTCGTCGGCAACTCGGCCCTGGCCAAGCGCTTCGACCAGGCCGATGGCGCGCGCCTGCGGGCCGCGATAGACGCCTCGGCCGCCGACCCGATCCTGCTGGTGCTGCCCGGCAGTCGCCCGTCCGAGATCGAACGCGTGCTGCCGGCCTTCGAAGACGCCGTGCGCCGCCTGAAGGCCGATCGCCCCGAGTTGGTCGTTGTCATCCCCGCCGCCTACACCGTCGCCGAGGCGGTGAAGGCCCGCGTGGCCGGCTGGCCATTTCGCGCCCACGTGATCGAGGACGAACAGCTGAAGGACGACGCCTTCGTCGCCGGCGACGTCGCCCTGGCCTGCAGCGGCACTGTGACGACCGAGCTGGCCCTGGCCGGTCGGCCGATGGTGGTGGGCTACAAGACCGGCGCGGTGACCTACGCCCTCCTCAAGCGCCTGATGAAGCCGCGCTGGGTCACGCTATTCAACATCGCCGCGGATCGGGAGATCGCCCCGGAGCGGCTCCAGGAAGCCTGCAATGGCGAGGCGCTGGCCCGCGAAGTGGCCATGCGCCTAGATGACCCGGCGCTTCGGGCGCGCCAGGCGGCCGAGCAGTATGCGGCGCTGGACAAGATGGGCCGCGGCATGCCCGATCCTTCGGAAGCCGCCGCCGACGCGCTAATCGACTTCCTGAAGGCGCGGGGCCTGATCGCGGCCTGACACCGCTCGGTCGAGCGCGCTGAGCAGCTGGGTGACGTCGATCGGCTTGCCGACGTGATCGTCCATGCCGGCCTGCAGCAGGAGCTCGACCTGGTGGCGCATGGCGTTGGCGGTCAGGGCGATGACCGGCGTGCGCGGTCGGCCTTCTTCGACCTCCAGGCGACGGATCTCCTGTAGCGCCGCCAAGCCATCCATGACCGGCATGTGGATGTCCATCAGCACCGCGTCCCAATGGCTCTCGCGCCACGCCGCCAGGGCCTTGGCGCCGTCGTCAACGATGATCGGCTCTACGCCGGCCTGACGCAGCACCGAGCGCAGGACGAGTTGGTTGGTCGGGTTGTCCTCGGCGGCCAGGATCCGCAAGCCCGGCGCGGCGTCCGGCGCGGTCTCGTCCTCGACCTTGCCCGGCGTAGCGACCTTCTCGAGCGGCAGCACGACGGTGAAGGCGCTGCCTTCGCCCGGGCGGCTGAACAGGGTGACATCGCCGTCCATTCGGCGCGCCAGCTCGCGGCAGATGGCCAGGCCCAGGCCAGCGCCGCCATGCCGACGGGTGGCGATGTCGTCGAGCAGCACGAAACGGCCGAACAGCTGCTCCTGCTCCTCGGGCGCGACGCCAGGGCCGGTGTCGGCCACGGTCAGCTCCAGGCGGCCGGCCTCGTAGTCGGCCACGATCGAGACGCCGCCGCGTTCCGTGAACTTCACCGCGTTGGATAGCAGGTTGTGCAGGATCTGCCGCAGTCGTCCGGCGTCGCCCAGATAGGCGCCCTCGGCGGCGGGGGCGATCGACAGGTCGTGGGTCAGGCCCTTGCCGTGCGCCAGGGCGGTGAAGGTCTGGCCGCAGCCGACCAGCAGCTCGCGCAGATCGAACGGCTCGGGCCGCAGTTCTAGCTGGCCGGCCTCGATGCGGGCCAGGTCCAGCACGTCATTGAGGATGTCGGTCAGAGCCTTGCCCGACTGGCGCACCACGCCAAGGCGCTCGCGCTGGGCCGGCGTCAGCTCGTCGGCCTGCATCACCTGGGCCATGCCCAGGATGCCGTTCAGCGGCGTGCGGATCTCGTGGCTCATGGTCGCCAGGAAGGCGGTCTTGGCGCGGTTGGCGCTGGCCGCCTCGGCCTCGCGGGACTGGGCCAGGGCGGTGGCCTCGGCCATGCGCCTAGCCGCCTTCTCGCGATGGATGGCGTACTGCAGGACATAGGCGAAGAAGCACAGGACCGCGACCAGGGAGAGGAGAAGCTGGACGGGGCCGGTCGTCAGCGCCGCCAGGGCCGTGCCGATCAACACCTGCAGCAGGACCGCCGAGAGCGCAGCCAGGCCGATGCGACGCGAGATCACGAACTCGGCCGTGCAGCTCAGCGCGATGGCGGCCATCATCGCCCCGCCGGCCAGAACCGAGGCGCGCGTGCCCAGCATCACCAGCGCCGACGGCAGGCTGGAGTAGATGAAGGTATAGACCAGCGTGAAGGCCGCCAGCAGCGTCTCCAGGCTCGGCCGAGCCTGCCCGTGCTTGGCGATCAGGCCGCACAGCAGCTGGTTGGTGGTAATCAGCAGGGCCGCGGCAGCCAGCCAGGCCAGGCAGAGTTTCGGGTCGAGCCAGGCGCAGGCCCCGGCGGCGGCCAGCAGGGTCATGGGCACGATCGACAGCAGGTCGCGCCGTCGGTGCTCGACGATGCTCAGCCATCGCGTATCCAGGACGCACCTCACTCGCTGAAGGGGAATCCGTGAAGCCCAGGCTCCACAAGACTTTGTGAGTTCATATGGCGAAGGTTAACCAGTGATTTACGGCCCTGGCCTACAGTGTCCTTAACTGTCGCCGTGGAGCCGTTGTCGTGGCCATCGACCCGACCACGCCCGTGACCCCCATCATTCCAGCCCTTCCGGCTGGGAGCGCGGCGGATTCTGTCGCGACCATCCAGGCTCTGGCGCGCCAGGCGCTGGCCAATACGACCGCGCAGCTGGGTGAGATCGTCGGCCGTCCGCCCAATACGCCAGCCAAGAGCGGCGCGCCCGTCGAGCAGGCCGGCCAGGCTGCGGCTCAGGACGCTGGCGGCGCCATCGATACGCCTGGCGCGAAGCCTGCTCCGCCTGTTGCGACGCAGGCTGCGCTCGCCAAGCCCGAGACCCGCCTGGTCCGAGCCGTGCGCACCGCCGCCGCCGAGGCCGTGCCGCGCCAGACGGGCCTGGCGCCGCTGATGGCAAATGTCCGCGCCGTCGTCGCGCGTCCCGACGCGCCGCCCGAAGTGCGCGAGGCGGGCAGGGCGCTGCTGGCCAAGGCGCCGACTGCCTTCGAAATCGCCACGCCACAGGGGCTGCGCCAGGCCGTAGAGCGGTCCGGCGTGTTCCTAGAGGCCAAGATGGCTCGCGCGGCCGCGACGCCGCCTGTTGAAGGCCAGCCGCGTCTTCCTGAGGCCAATGACATGAAGGCCGCGCTGCTGGTGTTCCGCGGCGCGCTGTCGGCCTGGCTGGCCAAGGCCCCGCCCGAAGCGTCCGACAAGCCGAGCGCAGAGCCTGCTTCGGTCGCTGATGAAGAGGTCGAGGCCCCGCCGACCGTCGCGCCGCGCACGGCCGCGCCGGTTCCGGCGACGCCCTCGACCCGCACGCCCGCAACGCCCACACCGGCGTCGAACCAGACTGTCCAGCCCGATGTCGAGGCGGCGCCTCAGACTGCTGCGTCGTCGCTGCCGCACGCTGAGGTCCCTGAGAGCGCGCCTGAAGCTTCCACGCCCGTCGCCAAGTCTCCTGTGCCGCCGCCGGACGACGAGGGCCTCGCCGCTCGCTTCGGCGCCTTCGTCGCTGCGCCCAAGCCCTTGGCGCCAACCGCCACGCCCGTCCGCGCCGCGCTGTCCGCGCTCGTCCAGCTCGGCCTGATCGCCGAGGAGGCGCTGGCCGAAGAGCCGACGACCGCGACGCCGATCGAGCCGCGTCCCCTGGCGCCGCGCGGCTATGGCGCCGTCCCGGCCGAGACCGCGCGCTCCAAGGTCCCGCCGCCACCGTTCGCCGGCGGTCCGATGGCCGGCCAGAAGCCCGAGGCGCCGCAGCTGCCGGCCGATCTGTCGCCTGCCGATCTCGTGCGTCGGCTGCTCAAGGGGACCAACGGCGCTCTGGCGCGCCAGGACCTGATGCAGATCGCCTCGCTGCCCGAGCCGCACGAACCCGAGACCGCCGAGGCCCGCCCGCAGCAAGGCGGCCGCCTGAACCTCGACCTGCCGTTCATGACGCCCCAGGGCCTGGCCGTCGCCCAGTTCGAGATCAGCCATGACGGCGGCGGCTCCGGCGGTGGCGCGGTCGGCCCGGCCGAGCGCACCTACAAGGCTCGCTTCTCGATCGACATCGAGCCACTGGGACCCGTCCACGCCCAGGTCAGTTTGACCGGCTCGCGCACGCGCGTGTCGCTGTGGGCCGAGCGCGCCGAGACCATCGCCCGCCTGCGCGCCGGCGAGGAGATCCTGGGTGCAGCCTTGCGCGAGGCCGAGCTGACCCCCGAGGTCGCGGTCCATTCCGGCGCGCCGCCAAGCCCCGGCGGCGTCAGCCCGCTGGGCCATTTCGTGGACCAGGCCTCATGAGCGGGATCACCGGACCCTCGGCGCGGCCGCGCATCGCCGTCGCCCTGCTCTACGAAGAGCCCAACGCTCCCAAGGTCGTGGCCTCGGGCCAGGGCTGGGTGGGCGAGAAGATCATTGAGACGGCCCGCGAGCATGGCGTGCCGATCGAGGAAGACCCGGTCCTGGCCCAAGCGCTGTCGACCCTGGAGATCGACGAGGAGATCCCCGAGGCGCTGTACAAGGCTGTCGCCGAGGTCCTGAGCTTCCTGTTGCGGCGCTAGACCCGTTTAGCCTTGAAACGAAAAAGGCCCCGCCGAAGCGGGGCCTGATCCTGGGTCCGATGAGCCGCGACTAGCGGTTCTCGACCGCGATGTAGTCGCGCTGCGTGGCGCCCGTGTAGAGCTGACGCGGACGACCGATCTTGCGGGTGGGGTCCTCGAACATTTCCTTCCACTGGCTGATCCAGCCGACGGTGCGGGCCAGGGCGAACAGCACGGTGAACATGTTGGTCGGGAAGCCCATCGCGCGCAGGGTGATGCCCGAATAGAAGTCGATGTTCGGGTACAGCTTGCGGTCGATGAAGTACGGATCGCTCAGGGCGACCTTTTCCAGTTCCTGGGCGACCTGCAGAAGCGGGTCGTTGTTGTGGCCCAGTTCCGCCAGCACTTCGTGAGCGGTCTTCTGCATGACCTTCGCGCGCGGGTCGAAGTTCTTGTACACGCGGTGGCCGAAGCCCATCAGCTTGTACTTGCGGTCCTTCACGCCCTGGACGTAGTCCGGGATGTTCTCGACCGAGCCGATGGTTTCCAGCATCTCCAGGGCTTCCTGGTTGGCGCCGCCGTGCGACGGGCCCCACAGGCAGGCGATGCCGGCGGCGATGCAGGCGAACGGGTGCGCGCCCGACGAACCGGCCAGGCGGACGGTCGAGGTCGAGGCGTTCTGCTCGTGGTCGGCGTGCAGGATGAAGATCCGGTCCATGGCGCGGGTCAGCACCGGGTTCGGCTTCCAGTCCTCGGCCGGCACGGCGAAGCACATGCGCAGGAAGTTTTCCGAGTACGACAGGTCGTTGCGCGGCGACACGAACGGCTGGCCAACCGTGTACTTGAAGGCGCGGGCGGCGATCGTCGGCATCTTGGCGATCAGGCGATGAGCGCTGATCTCGCGTTCGCGGGCGTCGTCGACATTGATGCTGTCGGCGTAGAAGGCCGACAGGGCGCCGACGGCGCCGGTCATGACGGCCATCGGGTGGGCGTCGCGACGGAAGCCTTCGAAGAAGCGGTCGAACTGAGCGTGCAACATCGTGTGGTAGGTGATGTTGTTCTCGAACTTGGCGAACTCGTCCGCCGTCGGCAGTTCGCCGTTCAGCAGCAGGTGGCAGACCTCGAGGAACGAGGACTTCTCGGCCAGCTGGTCGATGGGATAGCCGCGGTGCAGCAGAACCCCGGCGTCGCCGTCGATATAGGTGATCTTGCTTTCGCACGAAGCCGTGGACGTGAAGCCCGGATCGAACGTGAAGTGGTCGCTTTCGGCGTAAACTTTCCGGATGTCCAGGACGTCCGGGCCCGTGCTGCCCTTGAGGATCGGCAGGTCGTAGCTCTTGTCGCCGATCGTCAGCGTAGCTTTATCGGTCATACTTAGACCCCTTCATAAATTGGAACGAGCAGTCCAACTTTCGTTTTCGCAGGTGCGTTATAGCGCCTCATGCGCGCGACGCCAGGGCGTCGTCAAGGCGCCCCAAACTCTCTTCGCGGGAGAGTGCGGCCATGGTCTTGTTCAGATCGGGAGCTTGAGCGCCACCGGTCAGAATCCCGCGCAGGGCGGGGCCGAACTTGCCAAAGCCCACGCCTTCCGATTCCGCGAACGTTTTCAACACCGTCTCCAGCGTCGCGGCGTCGAAGCTCGGGGCGGCGGCCAGCTGATCGCGCAGGCGACCCAGGCGCTCGACGGTTTCTTCCGTCAGCTGCTTTTGGGTTTTCTCTTCCAGCGCGAACGGACGAACCTTCAGTGCGAACGCACAATGGTCGACGAGTTCGAGGATGGTCTTGGCGCCTTCCTTGACCTCCGGGACCGTGCGGGCGATGCGCTCGCGGGCGTCGGCGGGCAGGGGGTCGCCGCGCTTTTCGGCGGCCGTCAGGGCCAGGTCCGTGAGGCGCGCGTCGTCGGCCTTGCGCAGGTGCTGGGCGTTGATGTGATTCAGCTTGGCCCAGTCGAGGCGCGCGGGCGCCTTGACCACGTCGGCCACGTCGAACCAGCTGATCGCCTGTTCGTCGTTGAACACCTCGTCATCGCCATGGCCCCAGCCCAGGCGCGCGAGGTAGTTGCGCATGCCTTCCGGGATGTAGCCGAGGTCGGCGAACTCGCCGACGGCCTGGGCGCCGTGGCGCTTGGAGAGCTTGGCGCCGTCCGGGCCATGGATCAGCGGGATGTGGGCGAACGCCGGCACGGCCCAGTCCAGGGCCTGATAGATCAGGCTCTGGCGGGCGGCGTTGTTCAGGTGGTCGTCGCCACGGATCACGTGGGTGACGCCCATGTCGTGGTCGTCGACGACCACGGCCAGGTTGTAGGTCGGAGCCCCATCCGCACGGAGCAGGACGAGATCGTCCAGTTCGATGTTCTTGAAGGTCACCGGACCCTTGACCAGGTCGTTGACCACGGTCTCGCCGTCCAGCGGACCCTTGAAGCGGATCACGTGCGGCACGGCCAGGTCGCCCTCCGGCGCGTCGCGCCAGGGCGAGCGGATGGCGCGGCCTTCGGCGCGAGCCTTCTCGCGGGCGACTTCCAGTTCCTCGACGGTCATCCAGCACCGATAGGCGCGGCCGGCGTCCAGCATCTGCTGCACGGCCTCGACGTGGCGCGGGGCGCGGGTGTGCTGGAAGACGACCTCGTCATCCGATTCCAGGCCCAGCCAGTTCAGGCCTTCGAAGATCGCGGCGACGGCCGCCTCGGTCGAACGCTCACGATCGGTGTCCTCGACGCGAACAAGGAACTTCCCTCCCGTATGCCGTGCATATAACCAGTTGAACAGCGCCGTACGGGCGCCGCCGATATGCAGGAAACCGGTGGGCGAGGGCGCAAAGCGCGTGACGACGCCAGTCGAGGGGCCGGTGGGAGTGGGGTTCGACATGAGCTTCAAGACTGTGGGGCTGTACGCCGAAATGGCGTCGAGGAACGCGGACCGCAAGGCGAGTGTTGCGCGACTTGGGGCGGGGCGTCTTAGCATGCCGCTTCCTTCCGGGACCAGCCATATTCCGCATCGCGGCCAACTTGGCTTAACCGTTAAAAAGACAGTGGTTTCCAAGTGTTAGGCGCGGAACTTGTCGAGCCTGCGCTTGCGGCGCCGACGCCGCGCCTGTCGTGGGCGGCCCTTGCGCCTCGCCTGCTGGCGGAAGGGCGAGTCAATCTGGACAGAGCGTTCCTGTGGACCCCGGTCGCCTTCGGTCTGGGCGCGGCAGGCTATCTGCAGGCCGGGATCGAGCCGCGGTTCTGGGCGCTGGCGGTCGTCGCGGGAGGCCTGGCGGCGCTCTGGTGGGTCTGCGGGCGCTGGAACGCGCCGCGGGGCCTCGTCGTGCTGGCCAGCCTGATGGCGTTCGCCTCAGCGGGTGGCCTCGCCGCCAAGATTCGCAGCGACCGGGTGGCCGCGCCGGTGATGACCGGCGAACGGGTCGTGCGGCGGGTGGATGGCTTTGTCGTCGACGTGGTCAGCCCCGGCGCAGGCGGGCCGCGCCTGCTGATCGCGCCGGTCGCCGTCTCGGGCCTGCCGCCGGAGCATACGCCACGGCGGATCCGGGTCACGATCGGCGAGAATGAGGTTCCTGCGCCGGGCCAGAGGGTGCGCCTGCGAGCCATGCTGGGACCGCCGCCACCGCCGGCCGCGCCGGGGTCCTACGATTTCGCCCGCGACGCCTGGTTCGACTCGATCGGCGGCGTCGGGTTCACGATCGGAGATCTTGGGACGGCGCGGCTGGATCCGCCGCCTTGGCGACTGCGTGTCAGCATGGCGGTCAACGCCTTCCGCTGGAGCCTGGCGCAGCGGATCTACACCCGCATGGGGCCGACCAGCGGCGGCTTGGGCGCGGCCATGGTCACGGGGCACGAGGCCTGGATCCCACAGGCCCAGACCGACGCCATGCGCGCCTCCGGCCTGGCGCACATCATCTCCATCTCCGGCCTGCACATGGCGATCGTCGGCGGTTTCATGTTCGGCGCGGTGCGGCTGGGCGTCGCCGCCTGGCCGTGGCTGGCCTTGCGGGCGCCGGGCAAGAAGATCGCCGCCGTCGCGGGGCTGATCGCCGTGCTGGGCTACCTGGTCATCTCCGGCGCGCCGCCCCCGGCCGAGCGTTCGGCGATCACGGCCAGCGTCGCGTTCCTGGCCATCCTGTTCGACCGCCGTGCGATCACCTTGCACGGCCTGGCGCTGGCGGCGCTGCTGATCCTGGCGTTGAAGCCCGAGACGGCCGGCGAGCCCGGTTTCCAGATGTCCTTCGCCGCCACCGCCGCCCTGGTGGCCCTGGCCGAGAGCTGGCCCCAGCCCGTGCGCGAGATCTCGACACCCTGGTGGATCCGCTGGCCGCAGGCGGGCTTCACTTGGCTGGCGGCCTCGGTCGCGGCCAGCCTGGTGGCGGGCCTGGCCACGGCGCCGTTCGCCATGCAGCACTTCAACCGCGTCGCTGTCTGGGGCCTGCCGGCCAATCTGGCGGTCGCGCCGCTCTCGTCGTTCGTGATCATGCCGTTCCTGGCGATCGGGACCCTGCTGGAGCCGTTCGGCCTGGGCGCGCCGTTCCTGACCGTGGCGGGGTGGGGCGTCGACGGCATGGTGGCCATCGCCCGTGGCTTTGCCGACGCCCATGGCGCGCAGCGGATCGTGGCCAGCGCGCCGCCGCAGGTGCTGGTGGCCGCGTTCCTGGGCCTGATGATCCTGTGCCTGTGGAAGGGACGCCTGCGCTGGATCGGTGCGCCCTTGGCTTTGGCGGTCGCCCTGTGGCCTCGGCCCGCGCCGCCCGACGCCTGGATCGCCAATGACGGCGCGACGGCCGCCGTGCGCTCGGGCGACGCGGCCGTGCTCTTGCGCACGGACGTCAAGCGGTTCGGGGCTGAACTCTGGGCGCGGCGACGTGGCCTGGAGCCGGCGACCTGGAGCCTCTACGCCTGCGACAAACGGGTCTGTGCGCCGGCTCCCGGCGCGCCGGTGCGGCTGTCCCTGGCCTGGAGCCGCAAGACGCCCGACGCCGAGACCCTGTCGGGCCTGTGCGTGAACAGCGAGGTCGTGGTGATCCGGGGTCCGGCGCCGGACCGGACGCCGCCGCTTTGCGCCGACGCCGTGCTGCTGACGGCCGAGGATTTCGCACGGGGCGGGGCGGCCGAGCTCTATCGCCGGCCCGACGGCTGGCGCATCGTCTGGGCCCAGCCGTTGCGCGGGCGGCGGCCCTGGAGCCTGCTGACAGCCGATGTCACCAGCGGCGGCTAGAGCTTCAGCAGCATCTTGGGAGTCGCTGTCATGTCGAACCTATTCGCCGCCCGCCGCGCGGCCTTCCGCGCCCTGCACGCCGAAGGTTGCTTCGCCCTGCCCAATCCGTGGGACATCGGCAGCGCCAGGCGGCTGCAGAACCTGGGCTTCAAGGCCCTGGCCTCGACCAGCGCCGGCATGGCCTGGGCGCTGGGCAAGGACGACGGTCAGGTCACCCGCGACGAGGTGATCGACCACCTGCGCATGCTCTGCGCCGCCACCGACCTGCCGGTGAACGCCGACTTCGAGGCCGGTTTCGCCGATACGGCCGAAGGCGTCGGTGAAAGCGTGACCCTGGCCATTGAGGCCGGCGTGGCGGGCCTGTCGATCGAGGACTGGTCGGGCTCGGCGCTCTACGACCTGCCGGTCGCCGTCGAGCGCCTGAAGGTCGCCCGCGCCGCCATCGACGCCTCGGGCCAGGACGTGATCCTGGTCGGCCGCACCGAAGGCTATCTGCGCGGCGTCCGCGATCTGGGGCCAACCCTGGAGCGATTGAAGGCTTACGCCGCGGCCGGCGCGGACTGCCTCTACGCCCCGGCGGTGACCGATCCGGACGAGATCAAGGCCATCGTCGAGGCCGTGGCGCCTAAGCCGGTCAATATCCTCTTCTGGGGCTCGGACATGTCGCTCGAGAGCTTGGGCGCGCTGGGCGTGCGCCGAGTCAGCACCGGCGGCTCGCTGGCCGGCGCCGCCTGGGCCGGCTTCGACGCCGCCGCCAAGCGCCTGGCGGAAGAGGGGCGGCTTTAGGCCTCAGATACGAAAAGGCCCCGTACCTCGCCGAGGTCGGGGCCTGTTCTGAAGCGCCGCTTTCGCGGGGATGAGCGGGTCGGTCTAGTGATACCGGCGGATCAGGCCCACCAGCTTGCCCTGCACCTCGACCTGGTCGGGACCGAAGATGCGGGTTTCGTATTTGGGGTTGGCGGCCTCCAGGGCGATGGACCCGCCCTTCTTGCGCAGGCGCTTGAGGGTGGCTTCCTCGCCGACCAGGGCGACGACGATCTCGCCAGAGGTGGCGGTGTCGCCCTTCTTGATGATGACGTAGTCGCCGTCGAGGATGCCGGCCTCGATCATCGAGTCGCCCTGCACCTCAAGAACATAGTGCTCGCCATTGCCCAGCATGGCCTCGGGCACCGGCAGGCGTTCGCGCTCGTGCTGGATGGCGTCTATGGGCGTGCCGGCGGCGATCTTGCCCAAGATGGGCAGTTCGCGGCTGTCGTTGGCCGGAGCAGCGACCGGAGCGGGAGGCGGCGAACCGCCACCTTCGAACACCTGCGGCCGGAACGCGCCACGGCCCTTGGGCGGGGCGGCCGTTGTGGCCTGTTGCGGCAGCTTCACCACCTCAAGCGCCCGGGCCCGGTGGGCCAGACGGCGGATGAAGCCGCGCTCTTCCAGGGCCGTAATCAGGCGGTGGATGCCAGACTTGGACGCCAGGTCCAGGGCCTCCTTCATCTCGTCGAAGGACGGGGAGACGCCGGTCTCCTTGATCCGCTCGTGGATGAACATCAGCAGTTCGTGCTGCTTGCGGGTGAGCATGTCGACCTCGGCTGGAGCGCGGAACAAACCGCAAACCTTGCGAATGTTCTCTAGGCGTTCTTCCTTAATGTCAAGTTGACGCTGCTCAGCCGCTCGGGGCACGCTCAGGTGGCCGCGCCAGACCCCAAATTTCATTGAACTTTCGCGGGTGTCGCTCAAAGTCGGCGGGCTGGAATGAGGGTTCTGGCTTGGCGGCGGCGATAGCGAGAGGCGATTCGCGATGACCATCACGGCCAGGATCACATTCGACGATCAGTATGGAATCACCGACGCCGAGAAGGCGACGCTGACGACCTTCATCAGTCTGGCGATGTCCAAGTGGAGCGCCGTGCTGGGCGGTTCGGCCGAGGCCGGGATCCTGGTCCAGATCATGGACAAGACGATCTCGGGTCGGGCGCAAGGCGGTACGGCCAGCGTCACGACCTCGGCCCGTTTCGCCGACGGCCTGCTCCTGGGTGAGGGGACGCTGAACGCCGAGCTGCGGTCGGGGACCAATCCGAACGGCTCGGGCAACGACCTGCTGATGCAGTTCTCCGTCGATTATCTCCGCAACGAGCTGTGGTTCGATCCGACGCCCGACACCGCAGGCGACATCCCCAAGGACAAGACCGATGCGCTGAGCGTCATCATCCACGAGCTGGGCCATGGTCTGGGGTTCATCGGTTATGGCGAGGCCCTGAGTGGGACGACCCGCTCGCCCTATGACCTGCGCGTGGTCAAGGACAGCAGCGGCGCACCGTACTTCACCGGTCCGAACGCCAAGGCCGTGCTGGGCCGAGACGTGCCGCTGACGACCGGCAACTATGCGCACTATGGGCTGTCCAACGCCTTCCCGGGGACGGCAAACGACCCTTTGACCGGCCTGATGAACGGCGTCGTCTATTATCGGGGCTACCGCTACACGATCAGCGATCTCGACGCCGCCATGCTGGCCGACCTGGGCCTGCCTACGGTGCGCGACAGCATCTACGATGAGACTTGGCTGGCCGATATCGACGGCGGTCCGGGCGTGGATGTCTTCAAGGCCGACTACAGCGCCAGGACCGAGAGCTTGCGGGTCGTGCGCGACCTCAACGGCGATATCTTCGTTCCCAGCAGCCTCGCCAATTTGGCGTCGGTGCATCTGCGCAATGTCGAGCGGCTGGACATCAAGCTGGGCAGCGGCGCCGACCAGGTGACGGGCGGAATCGGCGACGACCGGATCGACGGCGGCGCGGGCGTGGACGTGATGAGCTACGCAGCGGCCTCGACCAACTTTTCCTGGATCCGCAACGCCGATGGCTCGTGGACGGTCCGCGACCTGCGACCCAATGGCGGCGAGGGCGTCGACACCCTGATCAACATCGAGAGCCTGAAGTTCTCGGACAAGACCGTCTCCCTGACCACCTCGGTCGCCCAGATCGCGGTGGAGGCGGTTCTGCGGGGCGGCGGCGGCGCGACGGCGGCGGATCTCGACGCCCGGATCGCGGCCGGGACCCTGACTTCGGCGGGAGCCATCGCCGAGGTGGTCAAGGCCGCCGCGGCCACGACCGCGGTGGCGTCGCTGAACTACCAGTTCTTCACCGGCAAGATCCCGAGCCAGTTGGGAGTCGACTTCCTGATCTCGCCGACGGGGCCGAACACCACCAACCTCAACAGCGCCTATTACGCCCAGTTCGACACCATCAACCGCTACATCAATTTCGCGGTAAACCTGGGCAAGAATGGCGAGGCCAAGGACAGCTTCCTGGCCGCCTATGGTTCGCTGTCGCTGCTGGACGCCACCAGGAAGGCCTATGCCGCCATCTTCGGCGCGACGCCGACGGACGCCAAGGTCCATGCCCTGATCGACACGCGCGTCGACTACCTGGCCTATTACGGCGGCGACGGCGCGACCGGGATCGGGACCAAGGCCGCGATGGTCGGCTTCCTGCTGGCGGCGGCCGCGACCGAGCATGTCGGCGTGATGGCCTAGTCCAACGACGCGTGGCTGACCGACCTGTCCGACGGAACGGCGCCTTATGCGGTCAACATCCTCGATCCCGCCAACGGCTATTACAGGGCCGACTTCATCTTCGGCGGCTAGGCGCGTTTCCGGGCGATGATGATGTCCTGGTCCTGCATCGGCTGGCGACGCCAAACGCCCAGGGCCTGGTTCAGCACGTCGAGACCCAGAGCTTCGTACTGCGCCAGGATCGGCTCCAGGTCGTAGCCGATCACCGCCTCGGGCAGGTCCGGCGTCGCGGTCCAGCAGCCGTCCAGGGCGTGGACGAAGTCGAAGGCGATCTCGCCGTTGCCGGTGTTGGCGCGGACCTCTTCGTCGATCAGGTACCAGGAGACGATGCTGGTCCCGTGCGGTTTCAGCACCCGGGCGATCTCCCGGGCGAACTGGGCCTGATCGGCGGCCAGCAGGTGGGTGAACACCGAGCCCAGCCAGACATAGTCGAAACTGGCGTCCGGATAGGGAAAGACGAAGGCGCTGGCCGGCTGCGAGCCTTCCGGATTGTACCGGTCGCTGTGCATGTCGGCGTGCAGGAATTCGAAGCGCTCGTCGCCGACGGCGATGTTGGCTTTGCACCAGTCGATGGCCTGGGCCATCACGTCGAAGCCGGCATAGCGGCCGGTCTCATCCAGATAGTCGACCAAGGGCGCAGCGGCGCGGCCGATGCCGCAGCCGACGTCGAGGAAGGCGTGGTGGGGCTGCAGGCCGGCGGCGACGAATAGCTCCTTGAACTGCTGGCCCACGCGGATGAAGTCGGCGTCGGCGGCCCCGACCAGATGCCAGAGCTCCTGCGGGGCGGCCACGGCGTCCGTCGGCGGCGGCGTTGGCGTCGGCGAGAGGGCGCGGCGCAGCTTGGACAGGAGGGCCCGCATCCGATTCCTTTCAGGAAGAGCGGCGCGGACCCTAGCGAGCGATCAAGCTCCAGCCAACCTAGAGGATGGTCTTCAGTTCGGGATGCTTGGGGGTGACAGGCGCATAGAAGGCCGCCAGCACCGCCAGGTCCTTCTCGTAGTCGCCGCTGGGCATCATGGCCGGGCCCAGGCCCACGACCTTGCGCTTGTAGTCCATGAAGCCGGGCACCATCGGCACGCCGGCCTTCAGGGCGATGTTGTAGAAGCCGGTCTTCCAGCCGCCGGCCTTGCCGCGCGTACCCTCGGGCGCGATCGTCAGCATGAACTCGTCGCGGCGGGCGAACTCGTCGGCCATGGCTTGGACCGTGTCGCGCGATTGGGAGCGGTCGATCGGCACGCCGCCCAGGTCCTTCATCAGCTTCTCGAACGGCCAGCGGAACAGCGAGGCCTTGCCCATGAAGCTGAGCTTCAGGTTCAGCGCGTCGGCCGCGCCCAGGAAGTAGACGAAATCCCAGTTGCTGGTGTGCGGGGCGGCGATGATCACGAACTTGCGGGTCGTCGTCGGAGCCGAGCCCTCGATCGTCCAGCCCTCGCGCTTAAAGAAGGCGACGAGAGTCCAATTCACCACGCGGGCGACCCAATGCATTCGCGTTTCCTCGCGCGGCGGCTTCTTGTTGCAGGGACTGTGATCGGGCGCGGCGGAAAACGCCAGATGGCGAATGCCGGATCCGCTAGCCGATCAAGGCGCGGGTGGCCTCGGTGACGTTGGCCTGACGCATCAGGCTTTCGCCGACCAGCATGGCCTTGGCGCCGGCAGCCTCCATCCGCACGACGTCGTCCGGGGTGAAGATGCCGCTTTCGGTGACCAGCAGCGCGCCCTCCGGCGCCTGGCTCTTCAGGCGCTCGGTGACGGCCAGGTCGACGACGAAGCTCTTCAGGTCGCGATTGTTGATGCCCACCAAATCCGCGCCCAGGGCGCCGGCGCGGGCCATCTCGGCCTCGTCGTGGACTTCCACCAGGGCGTCCATGCCCAGGCGCTTGGCCTCGGCCATCAGCTCGGCGGCCAGGACATCGTCGATCATCGCCAGGATGACTAGGATGGCGTCGGCGCCCAGAGCGCGGCTTTCGGCCACCTGCCAGGGATCGACCAGGAAGTCCTTGCGGATGCAAGGCAGGGCGGTCGCCGCGCGGGCGTCGATCAGATAGGCGTCGGCACCCTGGAAGCTGGGTCCGTCGGTCAGCACCGAAAGGCAGGCCGCGCCGCCGGCTTCGTAGTTGCGGGCAAGGGCCGGCGGATCGAAGTCGGCGCGGATCAGGCCCTTGGACGGCGAGGCCTTCTTGATCTCGGCGATCAGCGACAGCTTGCCGGGCGCGTGGCCGTCGACCAGGGCGCGCTTGAAGCCTCGCGGCGACGAGGCGGACTGGGCGGCCGATTCGAGCGCGGCCTGGGTGCGACGACGCTTGCGGTCGGTGACTTCGTCACGCTTGTAGGCGGCGATTTTCGCAAGGATATCGGTCACGCGGGAACTTCCGTATTGGTGGCGGCCACCAGGCCGGCGAGAGCGGCCTTGGCGCGGCCCTGGTCGATGACCTCGGCGGCCAGGGCGATGCCTTCGACCAGGGTCTCGACCTTGTCGGCCACCAGGAAGGCGGCGGCGGCGTTCAGCAGCACGATGTCGCGATAGGCGCCCTTTTCACCGTCGAACAGGCGGGTCAAGGCGGCGGCGTTGAAAGCGGGATCGCCGCCGGTGATATCGGCCAGCGAGGCGCGGGGCAGGCCGACCGCCTCGGGCGTGATCGTGAACAGGTGCATGCGGCCGTCGCGCCATTCGGCGACCTCGGTCTCGCCCGTGGTGGTCAGCTCGTCCATGCCCGAGCCGTGCACCGACCAGGCGCGCTCGGCGCCCAGCGCGCCCAGGGCCTTGGCGATCGGCTCGACGAAGCGCGGGGCCGAGACGCCCACCACCTGCCGCCTGGCGCCGGCCGGATTGGTCAGCGGACCCAGCAGGTTGAAGATGGTGCGGAAGCCTAGCTGCTGGCGGATTGGCGAGACATGCTTCATCGCCCCGTGATGGGCCTGGGCGAACAGGAAGCAAATGCCGGCCTCGTCCAGCGCTTTGCGCTGCTGCTCGCGCGTGGCGTCGATATTGACGCCCAGGGCGGTCAGGACGTCGGCGGTGCCGGACTTGGAGGTTATGGCGCGGTTGCCGTGCTTGGCGACCTTGAGCCCTCCGCCGGCGGCGACGAAACCGACGGCGGTGGAGATGTTCAGCGTATGCAGGCCATCGCCGCCGGTGCCGCAGACGTCGATGACCTCGTACGGATGCTCTAGCTGCACCGCGGCGCGGCGCATGGCGCGGGCGCAGGCGGCGATCTCGCCCACCGTCTCGCCGCGCAGGCGCATGGCGGTGACGGCGGCGGCGACCTGGGCCGGGGTCGGCTCGCCGCGCAGGCAGGCGGCGAAGAACACCTCGGCGTCGTCGTCGCCCAGGGTCTGGCCGTCGGCCAGCTTGGCCAGCAGCGGCTTGAAAGCGTCGGACATGATTGCGCCTAGACCCAGATCTGCGCGTCGCGCTTGACGCCCGCCAGGTCCATGAAGTTGGCCAGCATCTGATGGCCGCCTTCGGTGGCGATCGATTCCGGGTGGAACTGCACGCCGAACACCGGACGCGTCCGGTGCTGCACGCCCATGATCTCGCCGTCGTCGGTCCAGGCGGTGACCTCCAGCTCGGCGGGCAGGTCCTCGCGGCGGACGGCCAGCGAGTGATAGCGCGTGGCGGTGAACGGGTTGGGCAGGCCCTTGAAGATGCCCTTGTCGTCGTGGCGGACCTTGCTGACCTTGCCGTGCATGACGGCCTTGGCGCGGATCACCTCGCCGCCATAGGCTTGGCCGATCGCCTGGTGACCCAGGCACACGCCCAGGATCGGCAGGTCGGCGGGGGCGCTGGTCAGCAGCGGCAGGCAGATACCGGCCTGGTCCGGGGCCTTGGGGCCCGGCGACAGCAGGACGGCGGCCGGCTGCAGGCCCAGGGCCTCCGACACGGTCAGCGCGTCGTTGCGGTAGACGACGGTCTCGGCCCCCAGCTCGTTCAGATAGTGGACGAGGTTGTAGGTGAAGCTGTCGTAGTTATCGATGACGAGGATCATGACGCCGCCTTTCGAAGGTCGGTTCTAGCCTGCGCGAGCCTGATGTGTAGCGGCATTTTCGCGCGCGGCCTTCAGTTACGGTTACAGCGGTCACGGGCATGGGCATCATAGGCGCATGGACCCGAGTGATTCCGCCCTGGACCCTGTCGCCGTCGCCTATGTCCGCGCGCTGTTGCGGCAGAAGAACCGTGTCCAGAAGATGGGGCCGGTTCTGGCCGCTGCGGCTTTCGCCGCACTATGCGCGCTGGCCTTCGCCACGGTGATGGTGCTGGCGCCGCCTGCGGTCACTCAGCACCTCCCGGACGACCGGCTCGGCGGTCCTTAGCGGAATAAAACAGCCCTAAGGCTCAGCTGAATCGCCAGGCCTCTTCGGCCGCGCGCTTGAGGGCGCGGGACTTGTGCAGGGTCTCGTCGTACTCGGCGTCCGGATCGCTGTCGGCGACAACGCCGCCGCCGGCCTGCACGTACATCATACCGTCCTTGACCAGCGCCGTGCGCAACACGATGCAGGTGTCGACCGAGCCGTCGGCGCCGAAATAGCCGACCGCGCCGGCATAGCCGATGCCGCGTTTCTCGACTTCCAGCTCGTCGATGATCTCCATGGCCCGCACCTTGGGCGCGCCCGACAGCGTGCCGGCGGGCAGGGCGGCCATCAGCACGTCGACCGGATCGACGCCGTCGGGCGCAGTGCCCTCAACGTTCGAGACGATGTGCATCACGTGGCTGTAGCGCTCGATCTTGAAGCTCTCGGTCACGCGGACGTTCGGCCCCTTCGGACGTTCCGCCGGGGCGTTGCGGCCTTGATGGTTGAGCATGGCCACACGACCCACGTCATTGCGGCCTAGGTCCAGCAGCATCAGGTGCTCGGCGCGTTCCTTGGGATCGGCCAGCAGCTCGGCTTCCAGCGCCGCGTCCTGCTCGGGCGTGGCGCCGCGCGGACGGGTGCCGGCGATCGGCCGGATGGTGATCTTGTTGTCGCGCAGGCGGACCAGGATCTCGGGGCTGGAGCCCACGAGGTGGAAGCCGTCGAGGTTCAGGAAGAACAGGAACGGCGACGGATTGGTTCGGCGCAGCGAGCGGTATAGCGCGAACGGCGGCAGGTCGAAGGGGCTGCGGAAGCGGTGGCTGGCCACGACCTGGAAGATGTCGCCGGCGGCGATGTAGTCCTTGGCCTTGGCGACCACGTCGGCGTAGTCGGCGCGGCTGACCGGCGTGGTGAAGTCCATCGGACCCCGCGGCGCGCGCGGCGCGTCGTGGGCCAGGGGACGATGCAGGTCGGCCATCACCGCCTCGATCCGCGACTGGGCGGCGGCATAGGCGTCCTGGGCCGAAACGCCGGCCTGCGGGCGCACGGCCGTGGTCAGGATGATCTCCTGGGCGATGGCGTCGAAGATGGCGACGATCTGCGGGCGGGTCATGATCCCGTCGGGCAGGCCGAGCGTGTCTTCGTTGATGTCGGGCAGGCGCTCGACCAGGCGGACCAGGTCGTAGCCCAGGGCGCCGAACACGCCGGCGGCCATGGGCGGCAGGCCCTTGGGCAGCTCCATGCGCGAGCGAGCGACCAGGTCTCGCAGGCTATCCAGCGCGCCGCCCGGCTGGGGCGTGTAGCGGCCGGCGGCGATGTCGTCGCCTTCCGCGATCTCGGCCTGATCGCCGCGGCAGCGCCAGACCAGGTCCGGGTTCATGGTCACGATCGAGTAGCGACCGCGCCAGGCCCCGCCTTCGACGCTTTCGAACAGGAAGCTGTACGGACGCACCTGGGCGATCTTCAGATAGGCCGAGACCGGGGTCTCGAGATCATCGATCAGGCGGGTCCAGACGACCTGCTGCCGTCCGGAATCATAGGCTTCCGAAAAGGCGTCGAACGCGGGCTCCAAACTCATTACTCGGCTTTCTTTCCGCCCTTGGCGGCGTCGGCCTTGGCCAGGGCCTCGGTGTCGACGCCGATGGCCTGGCGGGCCAGGGTCAGGTTGCTCTTGGTCTTCAGCTGCGTCTTGGCGGCGTTGCGCGAAGCCTCGCCCAGGTCACGCATCAGGCCGTTGCCGGCTTGAGCGCCGGCCATGGCGGCGACTTGGGCGATCGCGTTGGTCGGGGCCGACTTGATGTCGTCCAGCTTGGCGACGACATAGGCTTCGCCTTGCTGGCCAGCGCGCGTGGCGAACACATCGCCCTTCTTGGCCTGGAAGGCCGCGCCCAGGAACTGGTTGCCCAGGCCCGCGTGCTGTTGAGCGTTCTGGCGCGACAGGCCCGGGACCTTCTGGACCTTGGACTGCACCGAGGCGGCGACGGCGTCGAGCGACTCGCCCTTCTTGACGCGCGCGACCAGCTCGTCGGCCTTGGCCTTCAGGCGCTTGCTCATTTCCTGACCCATCCACACGGCGGTCAATTGCGGCTTGATCTCGGCCAGCGGCGGCATGGCGGCCGGCATGACCTTCTCGACCTTCACGGCGTAGTACTCGCCCTTGCCGCCTTCGATCAGGTCGCTCTCGCCACCTTGCGACAGGGCGAAGGCGGTCTTGACGATGTCCGGGGTCAGGCCGGCGACCGGCTGGCCCGTCTCGTCCGTGCCCTGGGCGGTGACCGGAGCGGTCGTCAGCACCAGCGCGCCGGCCTTGGTGGCCGCGGCGAGCAGGTCGGCGCCGCCGTCATGGGCGTCCTGATAGGTCTGGGTCTGGTCGTAAGCCTTGGTCTGGGCGGCCTGGGCGCGAACCTCGGCCTCGATCTGCGGACGCACGCTCTCCAGCGAGGCGGTCGAGCCCGGCGTGACCTTGGTGACCTTGACGACCGAGACGCCTAGCTCACCCGTGATCGGGGTGCTGACCTGGCCGGCGGGCAGGGCGAAGGCGGCGTCGGCGACCTTGCGGTCGGGGATGGCGGTCTTGGGCTTGTCGGTCAAAACGAGCGGGGTCTTGTTGAACGCTTTGGCGACGGCGACCGGGTCCTCGCCCTTGGTCAGGCGCTGCGAGATCGTGGCGGCGGCTGCGGCGTCCGGCGCGACGATCTGGATGACGGTGCGGGTTTCCGGCTTGGCCAGGCTGTCCTTGCGGAAGTCATAGGCCTTCTGCACCGCGGCCGGGTCGATGGCGACCGACGGCTCCAGCGCCTTGGCGCTGACGCGCATGATCGAAAGCACGCGGGTCTCCGGACGCGTCAGGCGCTCGGCGTTTTCCTTCATGAAGGCAGTCAGCTGAGCGTCGGTCGGCGGGGCCGGGCGCTCGACCGAGGCCGGGTTCACGGCGAAGGCGGCGACGTCGCGCGCTTCCAGCAGGTAAGCGCCTTGCAGGGCGGCGTAGATGCGCGGGGCCTTCAGGCCGTCAGCCACGGCCGAGAAGAAGTGGGCGTTGGCGATCTCGTCGCGCAGCGAGGCTTCGTAATTCGCCGGCGTCAGGTTGTTCTGGGCCAGGAGGGCCGCGTAGGCCTGCTGGTCGAACTTGCCGGTGATCGGGTTGAACGGACGCTGCTGCGGCGGCAGCTGGCTCATCTGTTCGTGGACGATGTCGCCGACCAGCTTGTCCGACGGCTTCACGCCCATGCCCTGGATGGCGGCGGCGATCGATTCCTGCAGCGCCAGCTCCTGGACGATCTGACGGTCGATGCCTTGCTCGACGGCTTGGTCGGGCGTGAGGGCCTGGCCGTTACGCTGCTCCATGCCCTTACGGTAGTTGTCGAAGCGCAGCTTGAAGTCCTGGGCGGACAAGGTGCGCGAACCCGCGCTGATCACGCCCGAGCCCTTGGGGCCCTTGAAGACGTCGCTGATGCCGAAGATGGCGAAGCTGACGATCAGCAAGCCAAACAGCAGCACCGCGAACGGCGATTTGGCGAAGGAGCGGAAACCGGCGAGCATGCGTTCGAAAACCTTCCAGGCGGATCGCCGGGCGAACGAGCACGGCGGTCGAGAGCAGCGGGTATAGTAGAGCCGCGTGCAGGGGGGCAAGCGGCGTAGGCTTGACTTCCCAAGGGAGCGTGTCCCCAAAAAGGCCTTTATGACCCTTATGAGCCCGACTCCCCGGCCGCTGATCGCCGGAAACTGGAAGATGAACGGCCTTTCGGCCGCTCTGGATGAGGCCCGCGCGGTCGCTGCCGGCCTGGACAGCCAGCCCGCCGCCGCCCGCGTCGCCATCTTCCCGCCCGCCACCCTGCTGCACCGCCTGGCCCAGGCCGTCGAGGGTTCATTCGTCCTGACCGGTGGCCAGGATTGCCATGGCGCCGTCTCCGGTGCGCACACCGGCGACATCTCGGCCGAGATGATCGCTGACGCCGGCGCCACGATGGTGATCGTCGGTCACTCCGAACGCCGCACCGACCATGGCGAGACCTGCCAACTGGTGGCCGGCAAAGCCGAAGCGGCCATCGCCGCGGGCCTGGAGCCGATCGTCTGCGTCGGCGAGAGTCTGGCTCAGCGCGAAGCGGGTGAGGCCGTGGCCTTCGTCATCAACCAATTGCACAACTCCCTGCCGCTCAGCCTGGCGGGCAAGGCCTTCAACGTCGCCTACGAGCCCTTGTGGGCGATCGGCACCGGTCACGTGGCCTCGGTCGACAACATCGTCGAGATGCACGCAGCCATCCGCGCCGAGCTGATCAGCCTGTTTGGCGAGCAGGGGCGGACTATCCCGATCCTCTACGGCGGCTCGGTGAAGCCCGACAACGCCCGCGAGATCCTGGCTGCAGCCGAAGTCGGCGGGGCCCTGGTCGGCGGCGCCTCGCTGAAGGCCAAGGACTTCCTGGCCATCGTCGAGGCGGCCTAAGGCTGAAAAGCGTCTCGGGACAGGCCGCGCACGCGCATGGCCTGTCCCAGAATCCTTGACATCACGGCGCCCACGTGCGCCTTACCGCGCCTTGCAAATCACCGCGTATTCAAGACTTTCATGACCTCCATGCACGCCTATCGCACCCACAACTGCGGCGCTCTGCGCGCCTCCGACACCGGTTCCTCGGTGCGTCTGTCGGGCTGGATCCACCGCAAGCGCGACCACGGCGGTCTGGTCTTCATCGACCTGCGCGACCACCACGGCTTGACGCAGCTGGTCCTGCACCCGGAAACCCCGGGCTTCGCGATCGTTGAGCGCCTGCGCGCCGAGAGCGTGATCAAGATCGACGGTGAAGTCGTCGCGCGCGACGCCAGCGTGGTGAACCCCAACCTCCCGACCGGCGAGATCGAGATCCGCGTCTCGGCCGTCGAGGTGCTGTCGGAAGCCGCCGAGCTGCCGCTGCCGGTGTTCGGCGAGCCGGACTATCCGGAAGAGATCCGCCTCAAGCACCGCTATCTCGACCTGCGTCGCGAGACGCTGCACAAGAACATCGTCCTGCGCTCGCGCGTGATCCAGTCGATCCGCAACCGCATGTTCGCGCAGGGCTTCAACGAGTTCCAGACGCCGATCCTGACGGCCAGCTCGCCGGAAGGCGCGCGCGACTTCCTGGTGCCCTCGCGTCTGCACCCCGAGAAGTTCTACGCCCTGCCGCAGGCGCCCCAGCAGTTCAAGCAGCTGCTGATGGTCTCGGGCTTCGACCGCTACTTCCAGATCGCCCCGTGCTTCCGCGACGAGGACCTGCGCGCCGACCGTTCGCTGGAATTCTATCAGCTCGACGTCGAGATGAGCTTCGTCACCCAGGAAGACGTGTTCGCGGCCATCGAGCCCGTCATGCACGGCGTCTTCGAGGAGTTCTCGAACGGCAAGCCGGTCTCGCCGATCAGCGGCTCGCACACCTTCACCAACGATGTTGGCGAGAGCTTCGAGCACAAGGGCTTCGAGCGCCTGACCTACCTGCAGTCGATGGCCTGGTACGGCAGCGACAAGCCGGACCTGCGCAACCCGATCAAGATGCAGAACGTCTCGGAGCATTTCCGTGACGGCGGTTTCGGCCTCTTCGCCAAGATCCTGGGCGCGGACGCCAAGAACCAGATCTGGGCGATCCCAGCCCCGACCGGCGGCTCGCGCGCCTTCTGCGACCGCATGAACAGCTGGGCGCAAGGCGAAGGCCAGCCGGGCCTGGGCTATGTCTTCTGGTCGGAAGATCAGGGCGGCTGGGGCGGCCCGATCGCCAAGAACCTGGGTGAACCCACCCAGGCCCTGATGGAATCGCTGGGCCTGGGCGCCGGCGACGCCGCCTTCTTCGTGGCCGGCGATCCGTCCGTGTTCGCCAAGTTCGCCGGTCTGGCCCGCACCCGCGTCGGCACGGAGCTGAAGCTGGTCGAAGAAAACCAGTTCAAGTTCTGCTGGATCGTCGACTTCCCGATGTTCGAATGGAACGAGGACGAGAAGAAGGTCGACTTCTCTCACAACCCGTTCTCGATGCCGCAAGGCGGTCTGGAGGCCCTGGAGACCCAGGACCCGCTGACCATCCGCGCCTATCAGTACGACATCGTCTGCAACGGCTACGAGCTGTGCTCGGGCGCGATCCGGAACCACAAGCCCGAGATCATGCTCAAGGCCTTCGCCACCGCCGGCTACGGTCCGGAAGTGGTCGAGGACCAGTTCGGCGGCATGCTGAACGCCTTCCGCTATGGCGCCCCGCCGCACGGTGGTCTGGCCCCCGGCATCGACCGCATCGTCATGCTGCTGGCCGACCAAGTCGCCATCCGCGAAGTCATCGCCTTCCCGCTGAACCAGCAGGGCCAGGACCTGCTGATGAACGCGCCAGCCAACGTTCTCGACAAGCAGCTCAAGGAGCTGCACATCCGCACCGCGCCGCCGATCAAGGTGTAGGTCGGGCGACAGCCAGAAACAAAGAAGCCCTCCGGTCTTTCGATCGGAGGGCTTTTTTTGGTCGGTTGGCCTAGGCGCCGATCACCACTTCTTGGGCGACGGCGGAGCCGGGGGCGCGGGCGGGGCGGGCGGCGCCGACGGGGGCTTGGGCATGTCGCGCAGCAGCATGAAGCGCGCGCCCTTGAGGCCGTTGCAGGAGCGCACCGACAGGCCCGACGGCAGACGGGTAGAGCCGTCGCCGCACGCTTCGTCCAGCTGCTCCTGCTCCAGGCCCCGGGCGCTCGACAGGTCGGCGGCGCTGAGATTGACCATGGTCAGGTCGGCGTTGCGGAAGTCCGCGCCGTTGAAGATGGCGCCGCGCAGGTTCGAGCCGGTCAGGTCCGCGTTGCGGAACCGAGCGCCGTCGAAGCGGGCGCCCTGGAAGTTGGCGTGGTTGATGTCGGCGTTCGAGAAGTCGGCGTCACGAGCGTTGGCGCCCGACAGGTTGGCGGCGATCAGCTCGGCGTTGGCGAAGCGCGCCTTCTGCAGGTTGGCGCCGGTCATGGTGGCGGCGTGCAGCTCGGCCGACGACAGGTCGACGCGGGTCATGGCGGCCTGGGTGAAGTTGGCGCCGCTGCTTTCGATGCCCGACATCCGCGCGTCGGTGAAGTTGGCGCCGGTGAAGTTGGCGCCGCGCATCTCGGCGCCGCGCAGGTCGGCGCGGCTGAGGTCAGCCCAGCCGAAGTCCGAGCCGTAGAACATCGCGCCGCGCAGGTCGGCGCCGATCAGGATGGCCTTGACGAAGCGGGCGCCATTGAACTTGGCGTTCATCAGCTTGCGGCCGGCGAGGTCGCAGTTGGCGCACATCCCGCCAAACGAGGTGAGCTTGGCGACGTCCTTGTCTTCGATCGAGGCCTGGGCCTGGCCGGACATGGCCAGCAAGCTCAGGGTCAAGGCGGCGATGGAAACGCCCAGGCGGGACATCAAGTTCTCCGTTCAGTCCATACGCGACTGTGTGAGTTACGGTTTGAACCGACGGCAGGCTAGAAGCCACTTAAATTGCGGTAATGACGAGGATTTAACGGCAGAGAGGGATCCGCAGATTGCCCGGCAGATAGGTCGAGCCGTCGCCGCAGGCCTGGTCCAGCTGGGCCTGGGTCAGGCCGATCGCGCGGTCCATCTCGGCGCCCGAGAAGTTGGCGCCCGATAGTCTGGCGCCGGAGAAATTCGCGCCCTGCAGATAGGCGCCGACGAAGCTGGAATTGGTCAGGTCGGCCTTGGCGAAGCTGGCGCCGGTCATGACCGCGCCATAGGCGTTGACGTCGCGCAGGTCGCCGCCGGTGAAGCGGGTGCGGTTCATGATCGCCGTCGAGAAGTCAGCCTGGCGCAGGCGCGCGCCCGCCAGGTTCTTGTTCTTCAGCTCCAGGTTCGACAGATCGGCCTGGAACAGATTGCAGCGCGGGCAGTTGGCGCCGTTGCGGACAGCCGAGATCTGGCCAGCGTTCTGGGCGCTGGCGGGCGCGGCGAAGGCCAGTACGGCAAGAGCCGAAAGGAGGGCGAACGGTTTCATTCTGGCGCAAGTCCTACGCGGAAAGAGCTTTCGCACCTTGCCGCAGCAAGCTTAACGCCAGGATTACGACGACGCGATCGGTCCTGGACGATCGGATTGGGCGCCGCAAGTGTCACAAACCGTCATGCCGCCGCGGCGGTTCAGCGAGAGGTCGCCACAGGCCGGACACATCTCGCCCTCGGCCCCCGGACGGTCCGCGCCCTCGACCCGGCGGCGACCGAACGAGGCGAACACCAGGTTGTCGTGCGAGGCGCCGCGCGAAAAGCCCTTGGATATGAACAGGCTGGCCGGAACCGGTTCTGGTTCGACATCGTCGGCGCCGTTGTCGGCAAAGCCCTTGCCCGCGCCCAGTCCGTCGGCGTTGAACTCGCCCGGATCGCCATTGGCCAAGTCGTCGCGACCCAGATACGACACGCCCAGTTCGCGGAAGACGTAGTCCAGGATCGAGGTCGCCGACTTGATCGAGTCGTTGCCGGTCACCGGACCCGCCGGTTCGAACTTGGTGTAGACGAAGGCGTCGACGAACTCGTGCAGCGGCACGCCGTGCTGCAGGCCAAGCGACACCGCGATGGCGAAGTTGTTCATCAGGCTGCGGAACGCCGCGCCTTCCTTGTGCATGTCGATGAACAGCTCGCCCAGCTCGCCGTCCTCGTACTCGCCGGTGTGCAGATAGACCTTGTGGCCGCCGACGGCCGCCTTCTGGATGTAGCCCTTGCGGCGGTCAGGCAGGCGGCGGCGCGAGCGGTCGCGCTCGACGATCTTCTCGACCACGCGTTCAGTGACGACCGGCTCGCGGGCGGGAGCGGCGGCGCGAGGCGCTTCCACCGTCTCTTCGGGCAGATCCAGCTTGAAATCGACCGGCGCGACGGCGCGTTGCAGGCGCAGGGCGCGGATTCCGGACCGCGCGGCGGCGGCCTGGGCGCGAACGGCGTCGGCAGGACGGCTGTCGAAGGGGACCGGGATGGCCACCGCGGTCGGCAGGCAGGCGAAGGCCTCGACGGCGGCCAGCATGGCCAGGCGATCGGCGAAGGCCGGCGCTTCGACGGACTTGAAGGCTTCGCGCAGCTCGGGGTTCAGGGCGTCGCAGTCGCCGAGGGTTCCCGCGCCCAGGGCGTGGCGCTCAGCAGTCGCGATCTCGACGGATGAGAAGTCGGCGAAGGCCAGGGTGTCGAAGTCGCGGCGGGCCACGTCCTCGGCCGAAGCGCCCAGCACGTCGCGCAGGAAGCCCGCGCCAACGACGGCCGGCGCGAAAGCGGCGCGGATGCCGTGGTGCTCGCGCAGGGCGTGCTCGGCTTTCTCGATCTCGTGGGCGGTGAAGCCGCGGGCCTGCAGCATAGCGTGGTCGATGGCCGGGCTCTCGGCCAGCGAGCCGTGGCCCAGGGCGTGACGGCGCGCGGCGTCCAGATCGACGCCTTCGCTCGACAGGGCTTCGAAGGCTGCGGCGCTGAAGGTCGGCAGCAGGAAGCCGTCGGCGGTCTGGGCGACCGACACCGGCGACATCGCGCCGGCCGGGCCGATAGGGGCGCCGCCAAGGCGCAGCGTGGCCTCCAGATCCTCGAAAGGACCGACCAGGGCGGCCGAGCGCAGGCCGTGCTTGCGGGCCAGGGCGTGGGCGGTAGCCAGGGACGCGGCGGCCTCGGTGGCCAGGGCCGAGCGCAGGGCGGCGGCGCGGACCCGGCGTTCGGCCAGGGTCTTGAGCACGCCCTGCTTGTCCTGGGCGAAGAGGGCGTCCGGCCCCATGACGCTGGCGGCTTCCGCACTGGCCGACAGGGCCGCGCCGACCGCGAGCGCCCACAAGACGGCGGCGCCGTCGCGGCCTTCGATGCTGGTCTGGGCCCAGCCTTGGCTGAGCAGGCAGTCGCCGACGCCGGCCAGGCTCAGGCGGGCAGGGCGCTCGCCGCGCTCCAGCTCCAGGGCCGTGCCCCACAGGTGGCAGACATAGGTGAAGCGCTCGACGTCGAAGCCGTCGTCGTCGAGGAAGGCGCTGGCGTCGATCGCCGCGCCGACACCGACGCCGCGCGCCAGGATCTCGGCGTCGGTCGGCGACAGGGCCAGGGTCAGGGCGCTGGTCTCCCAGCCGACCTGGGCGGCGAAGGCTGCGGCTTCATTGCCCGCGGCCACGTCCTGGCGCGAGGCCGAGGCGACCATGGCCAGCTCGCGTTCGGCCGACGGTTCGACCAGCGGCGCGCGGGGGGCGTCCGCGGTGGCGATCGCGTCCAGGATGGTGCGGTCGTCTGCGCCCAGCTCGCGGGCCTTGCGGGCGGCGCGAGCCAGGGCAGGGTTTTTGCGGACATCGCCGCAGGCGCGCGGGTCGCCCGAGCAGCGGCGGACGGCGTCAGAGACCTGGGCCAGGGCGGCGTCGAGGCGCGCCGCGGCCTGGGCGGCGAGGGCGCGGCTGCGGCGACGGCCAAGGCTGGTCTTGACCATGCTCTGGAACTCGAACTCGGCGATCTCTGGCAGCAGCTCCAGGCCGCCTTGACCACCGGCCGGCGTGGCGACGCCAGACAACATGGTGGCCAAGAGGGCGTCACGGAACGCGGCGGCGTCGGTCTTGTCGCCAAACAGACCGCGCGCGAGGCCCGCTTGGGCGATGCGGTCGGCATAACGCGCGGGACCGCCGCCGAGCGGCGCCTTGGGCTCGATCTCGCCAGCCCAGTCCAACCAGGCCTCGACGCGCGCGTCGGACCACGCCGGCGGCGCCGAGACGACGACGATCTCGTCGGCGCGTTCGAGGTCGCGCCACTCCATGGCGGGAACAACTCCGGCGGCTTTGGCGGGCGTACGCATGGGCGAGTTCCGGGTTCGTCTGGCGGTCGCGATATCTTACCAAATCCCTAACGCGTGATTCCGTGCCGACGGGACGCGCGTAAGGTCGCACCCCAAGCTAGAACCTCGATCGCCGAGCCTCAATAGATGTTGAGGGTGTGGCGGCTCTAATCCACAAGATGTTGAAGTTGGAGCCGGCGGAGCGACGCTGGACGCTGCGAGCGCGAAACCCTATAGTCCGGCCGCTTCGCCGTGCATGTCGCGGCCTGCTGAGTGCGCCTTCTGGGCCTTATAAATTCGGGTGCGAACGTAGTGCTGAAAGCGATCTTCACGTGGTGGAACGGCGCGACCCTTGGTCAGCGCTTCCATATCGGCCGCCGCGGCGTGTTTGTGGGCCAGGACGACTACGGCAACCGCTACTTCGAAGCTCGCGACAACAGCGACAGCTATGACGCGCGCAAGCGCCGCTGGGTGATCTACAACGGCTATGCCGAAGCCTCGAAGGTCCCGCCGGACTGGAGCGGCTGGCTGCACTACACCTTCGACGAGCCGCCGACCCAGGTCGCGCTGCCGCGTCGTGCGTGGGAGAAGGATCACATCCCAAACCTGACCGGCACCGTGCACGCTTGGCGTCCGAAGGGCTCGCTGACCCGTGGCGGCGAACGCGCCGCCGCCACCAGCGACTACGAAGCCTGGAAGCCGGAATAAGTCTGATGGCCCGCCGGGCGCTCCTGGTCGCCGCTGCTGCGGTCCTGTCCGGCCTGGCCGTGACGGGCGCCGCCGTGGCGCGCCAGAACAGCGCTCCGCAGGCCCAGACCCCGCCGGTGGCCGTCCAGGCCCCGGTCGCGCCGACCCCGCGTCCCGTGACGCCCGCGCCGACTCCGGGCGAGCTGCGTCCGGCCCAGCCGACGACGGTGTCGCCGGCCCTGGCCAATCCGACTCCGCCGGCCTCGCCGCCGCCGACCGCCCAGACCGCGCCGCCCAAGGCCGCGGCGGCGACCCCGGCCAAGCCGATCGAGCCCGCCAAGCGCCAGCGCTACACGATCGCCATCATGCAGGCGCTCGACAAGGTTACGACCGAGACCATGCGGTTCGAGGTCCCGGTCGGCCAGCCGATCCGCTACAAGACGCTGATCTTCACCGTCCGCGCCTGCGAGACGGCGGCCTCGGATGAGGTTGCTCCGGAGACGGCGGCCTATGTCGTGGTCGACACTCAGCCGAAAGCCCAGGCCGGCCGCGCCGCGCCGCCCGGACGCCAGATCTACAAGGGCTGGATGTACGCCAGCTCGCCGGGCCTGAACCCGCTGCAGCACCCGGTCTATGACGCCTGGCTGATCGCCTGCAAGCAGGCCGCCCCGGACGCGCCCCCCGCCAAGCCGTAGAAGTCGCCCTGCACCGTCAGGGCTTTGGCCAGCCGCCGGCGGTATTCCACGCGGCTGATCTCGACCGTGCCGAACTGTGTCAGGTGATCGGTCAGGAACTGGGTGTCCAGCAACTGGTAGCCGCCGGCCAGCATCCGCGCCACCAGATGCACCAGCGCCACCTTGCTGGCGTCGCGCGCGGTCGAGAACATGCTCTCGCCGAAGAACGCTCCGCCGAGCGACACGCCATAAAGGCCGCCAACCAGCTCGTCGGCCTGCCAGGTCTCGACGCTGTGGGCCAGACCGCGCGCATAGAGCTGGCCATAGAGGCGCTGAATGGGGTGATTGATCCAGGTGTCGAGCCGGCCGGGCTTGGAGGCCGCGCAGCCCTCGATGACCGCGTCGAAGGCGGTGTCGATGCGGACGTCATAGGGTCCGTTGCGGACCGTACGCGCTAAACGCTTGGGGATGTGAAAGTCCCCGAGCGGCAGGACGCCCCGCCGCTCGGGATCGATCAGGAACAGGCTTTCGTCCTCGCGGGCGTCGGCCATGGGGAAGACGCCGCGCGCGTAGCAGGCGATCAGGTCGTCGACCGTGAAGGCGTCTTCCATGTCTCCGCCCGGAGTTAGGCTTCCTGGGCCTTGATCCAGCGTTCCAGCCAGTGGATGTCGTACTCGCCGGCCAGGATGTCGGGCTGCACCAGCAGGTCCTGGAACAGCGGGATCGTGGTCTCGATGCCGCCGACGACCATCTCGCCCAGGCAGCGCTTCAGGCGGGCGATGCACTCGGCCCGGTCACGACCGTGCACGATCAGCTTGCCGATCAGGCTGTCGTAATAGGGCGGGATCGCATAGCCGGTATAGATCGCCGAATCCAGGCGAACGCCCAGGCCGCCAGGGGCGTGGAAGTCGGTGATGGTGCCCGGCGAGGGCGTGAAGGTCCGCGCGTTTTCGGCGTTGATCCGGCACTCGATGGCGTGACCCTCGAAGACGACGTCTTCCTGGGTGAACGACAGCGGCAGGCCGGCGGCGATGCGGATCTGTTCCCGCACCAGGTCGATGCCGGTGATGGCTTCAGTGACCGGGTGCTCGACCTGCAGACGGGTGTTCATCTCGATGAAGAAGAACTCGTCGTTCTCCCACAGGAACTCGATGGTCCCGACGCCCAGGTAGCCGATGGCCTTGACCGCATCGACCACGACCTTGCCGATCTTGGCGCGGCCTTCGGCGGACAGGGCCGGCGAGGGGGCTTCTTCCAGCACCTTCTGGTGACGGCGCTGCAGCGAGCAGTCGCGTTCGCCCAGGTGCACGACGTTGCCGTGGCTGTCGGCGATGACTTGCAGCTCGATGTGGCGCGGCTTCTGGAGGTAGCGCTCCATATAAACCGTGTCGTCGCCGAACGCGGCGCGGGCCTCGGCGCGGGCCGTCGAGACGGCTTCGGCCAGGTCTTCGCGCGTCTGGGCGACCTTCATGCCGCGACCGCCGCCGCCGGCGGCGGCCTTGATCAGCACGGGGAAGCCGATCTTCTCGGCGGCCTCGAAGGCCTCTTCCTCGGTCGAGACGCCGCCGTCCGAGCCGGGAACGACCGGGATGCCGGCGTCCTTCACGGCCTGCTTGGCGGTGATCTTGTCGCCCATCATCCGGATGTGCTCGGGCTTCGGGCCGATGAAGGTGAAGCCGTGCGCGCCGACGATCTCGGCGAAGCGGGCGTTCTCCGACAGGAAGCCGTAGCCCGGGTGGATGCCCTGGGCGCCGGTGATCTCGGCCGCCGCGATGATCGACGGGATGTTCAGGTAGCTCTTGGCGGCGGGCGCGGGGCCGATGCAGACGCTTTCGTCCGCCAGGCGCACCCACATGGAATTACGGTCGGCCTCGGAGTGGACCGCCACGGTGGCGATGCCCATTTCCTTGCAGGCGCGGTGAACCCGGAGCGCGATCTCGCCCCGGTTCGCGATGAGGATCTTGTCGAACATGACCGTTACTCGATGACGACGAGCGGCTCGCCGAACTCGACGGGCTGGGCGTCGGCGACCAGGATCTCGACGATCTTGCCGGCCTTCGGAGCCGAGATCGGGTTCATGGTCTTCATGGCTTCGACGATCAGCAGGGTCTGACCGGCCGACACCGTGTCGCCAACCTTGATGAAGGCGTCCGCGCCCGGCTGCGGCGAGAGATAGGCGGTGCCGACCATCGGCGACTTCACGGAGTCGCCACGCGCGGCGGCCGGAGCCGGAGCGGCTTCAGCGACCGGTGCGGCGGCGACCGGGGCCGGAGCCGCGGCGGGCGCCGGCGCATAGGCCGGAGCCGCGGCCTGGACGTAGTTGACCGGTGCAGCGTGCAGCTCGCGGGCCACGCGGATCTTCAGACCGGCGTGCTCGACTTCGATCTCGGACAGGCCCGTGTCCTTCAGGATGTCCGCCAGCTTGCGGACCAGACGGGCGTCGATGGCCGGAGCTTCGACCGGATCGGCGGGGGCCTTGGGGTTCGACATGGAAGCTTACCTTGTTCTTCTGATGCGCTGCGGCGGCGGAAAACGCCGGGCGATCTTGTTGTTAAACGCGGATCAGGCCGAAAGCGGCCTCGATCGCCAGTTCATAACTCGCCGCGCCGAAGCCGGAGACGATCCCCGTGGCGGCCAGCGAAACGAAGGTGTGGCGGCGGAATTCCTCCCGCGCCGCCGGGTTGGACAGGTGGCACTCGATCACCGGAATACTCAAGGTCTTGAGCGCATCCAGAAGCGCAATCGAGGTATGGCCGTAGCCAGCCGGATTGATGATCAGCGCCGAGGCCGACTCACGCGCCTCCTGCACCCAATCGATCAGCACGCCCTCATGGTTGGACTGGCGGAAAACCACCTCGACGCCACGCGAAGCCGCCCGCGTCTCGCAACGCGTACGGACATCATCGAGCGTGTCCTTGCCATAAATCTCGGGCTCGCGGGTCCCCAACAGGTTGAGATTGGGCCCGCTCAGCACGTGGATCGGTTTTACCATGCGGCTCCGCCGTCGATTCCGGGAGGTCTTGTATAGCCGGTTCCGTCGGGTCACAAGCACGGCTCGCTTCGGAGGTGAGATGAGGCTTTTGCTGAACGGGGAAGAGCGGGACGTGGCCAACGTTGTCACGATCGCCGATCTGGTGGGCGCCCTGGGCCTGGACGCCCGCAAGGTGGCGGTCGAGCGCAATCTCGAGATCGCCCCGCGCTCGACCTATGCCGACACCGCTCTGATCGACGGCGACCGCATTGAGATCGTCACTTTTATCGGCGGCGGTTGACCCTGCGCATTTGAAACGCCGGCTGACGGGGCGTAAACCGAGCCCATGAACGCGCACGTTTCCCCCGACTCCGCCGTCGCTGACGCCGACGAAACCTGGACCGTCGCCGGCCGCACCTTCCGCTCGCGCCTGATCGTCGGCACGGGCAAGTACAAGGACTATGCGACCAACGCCGCCGCCGCCCGCGCGGCCGGGGCCGAGATCGTCACCGTGGCGGTGCGCCGCGTGAACCTGACCGACCCGACCCAGCCGCTGCTGGTCGACTACGTCAAGCCGAGCGAGTTCACCTATCTGCCCAACACGGCGGGCTGCTTCACCGGCGAGGACGCCGTGCGCACCTTGCGCCTGGCCCGCGAGGCCGGCGGCTGGGACCTGGTCAAGCTGGAGGTCCTCAGCGACCCCAAGACCCTGTTCCCGGACATGGAAGAGACCCTGCGCTCGCTGAAGCTGCTGGTCGCTGACGGCTTCCAGGTGATGGTCTACTGCTCGGATGACCCGGTCTACGCCCGCAAGCTGGAAGAGGCTGGCGCCGTGGCGATCATGCCGTTGGGCGCGCCGATCGGCTCGGGTCTGGGCATCCAGAACCGCGTGAACCTGAGGATCATCATCGAGAACGCCAAGGTCCCGGTCCTGGTCGACGCGGGCGTCGGCACGGCCTCGGACGCGGCCATCGGCATGGAGCTGGGCTGCGACGCCATCCTGATGAACACCGCCATCGCCGAAGCCAAGGACCCGATCCGCATGGCCAAGGCCATGAAGCACGCGGTCATCGCGGGGCGTGAGGCGTATCTGGCGGGACGGATGCAGAAGCGGCTGTACGCGGATCCCAGCTCGCCGCTGGCGGGGCTGATTTAACTTCGAACGTTGAAAACCTCGTCCTTCGACAAGCTCAGGATGAGGTTTTCAACTGATCAGTCGATGAAGTAGCCCTCATCCTGAGCCTGTCGAAGGACGAGGGCGGCTCCTCAGCCCGCCTTGGCCTTGCTCGCCCGCGTCTGGTCGATCGCCAGCTTCAGCGCGTTGATGTCCGCGCCCGGGACCAGGGTGTCTCCGACGATGAAGGCCGGGGTGCCCGAAAGGGCCAGGGTCTTGGCCAGGGTGTCGGTATCGGCCAGGTGCTGGGTGACGGCTTCGCTTTCGCCGGCGGCCTTGGCCTTGGCCATGTCGATGCCCAAGCCCTGAGCGATGCGCAGCGCGCCAGCGGCGTCGAGGGCGTTCTCGGCCATCATCGCCTTGTAGAGCTCCAGGCTCTTGCCCTGGTCCTTGGCGCCCAAGGCCAAGCGAGCGGCGGCTTCGCTGTCGTGGCCGAAGATCACGAAATCCTTCAGCACCAGGCGGATGTCGGGGTTCTTCTGCACCAGGTCGACGATCTCGGGCGCGGCGTGACGGCAATAGCCGCAGCGATAGTCGAAGAACTCGGTGACGGTGATCGAGCCGGCCGGGTTGATGACGATGTCGCGCGGGTCGCGCTCGATGGCCTGGCGGTACTGGCCGATGGCCTTCTGGGCCGAGGCGTTCTGCTGAGCGGCCTGCTTTTCCTGCAGCTTCTGGCTGGCCTCCATCAGCACCTCGGGGTGCTCCAGCAGATAGGCGCGGACCTTCTCACCAAAGGCCTTGTCGGGCTTGGCGGGGCCGCAGCCGGCGAGAACCATGCCGGTGACGGCCAGAGGAAGGGCGAGGGTCGCGGCGCGACGAAACAGGGTCATGAAGATCTCGAACGTGGGGTAGGGGCTAGTTCTGGACGACGCTGTCCTTGGCCAGGTCCTTCAGGTCCTGGTTGGACGGGCGCGAGGCCAGGACGATGTCGGTGGCGCGGCGCCAGTCGGGGGTGTTCTTGGCCAGAAGCTCACGGGCCCGCATGGCGAAGACCCGGGCCTCGCGCACGGCGCCCAGCGAATAGTACTGCTCGGCCGTGGCCAAACGCGCCTCGCCGTCCTTCTTCTGGGTGTCGTAGGCCTGGGCCAGCAGGCGCCAGGTGACGGCGTTGTCCGGATCGTTCAGCAGGCTGCGCTTCAGTTCCTGGACGCCTTCTTCGACCTTCTTGGGATCGTTCAGGCTGATCAGGGTCTGGCCCAGATTGATGCGCAAGAGCGCGGCGTTGGGCTTCAGCTCGACCGACTTGCGCTGCGGGGCCTCGGCCAGGGCGACGCGGTTGAATTCGAACAGGATCTGGCCCTTCAGCTCCCAGAGATAGGGATTGTCGGGGTGGTCGGCGATCAGGGGCTCCAGTAGGCCCAGCGCTCGATCGGGATCCTTCATCTGGTAGTAGGCGATGGCCCTGGCGTAGCGCGCGGGGAAGCCGGTGTCGGTTTCCTTGTACTTCATCAAGGCGACCTGCGGGTTCAGGAAACCTTCCAGCTTGGCCTTCATGATCTCGTGCTGGGCCAGGTCTTCCGGCGTGTCGACGGCGCTGAAGTGCGGCTGGCGCTCGACGCGGCTACGCAGCACCTCGATCCGTTCGGACGACAGGGGGTGGCTGCGGAAATATTCGTAGCGGCGAGCCTGATCGAAGACTTCCTGGTAGCGGAAGTTGTCGAAGAACTCGACCAGCCCGCGGCCAGACTGGCCGGTGGCCTCAAGGAAGCCGGCGCCGGCCTGGTCGGCGCGAGATTCCTGCTCGCGGCTGTAGCCCAGCGCGCCCAGCGCGCCGGCGTATTGCGCATTGCCCAGCAGGACCGCGGCCCCGTCGACCGAGCCGGCCAGGGCGGCCAGGACCCCCAGGCCCATGGTCAGGATCATCGGCTTGAGGCCCGCGCGCATCATCTCGTCCGAGCGGATCGGGTGGCCGCCGGCCAAGTGTCCGGTTTCGTGGGCGATGACGCCGCGCAGCTGGTTGGGGTTTTCGGTCTGCAGGATCAGACCGGTGTTGAGGCCCATCTGCAGGCCCTGGGTCGCAAACGCGTTCAGGGACTTGTCACCGACGATCAGGATGCGGACGTTCTTGGCGTCAAGGCCGGCCGCCGTGAAGATCGGATCGGCGTCGTGGTGGAGGATTTCCTCGATCTCGGTGTCGCGGATCAGCGACGGACCGCTGTCCTGGGCCAGTGCGACCTGGGGGACGCTGGACGCAAGCACGGCCAGGGCGGACAGAGCCACGCCCAACCGCCTTGCAGCATGCCCGCTACGCGAGGTCATCGGTTGATCTCCAGATCGCGCCCCCGCGAACCACGACCAGTGTAACTTGGAAGTCGAACGGGAGGGAACAAGGGTTTCCGTCCCGCCGAATGACGATTTCTTGGCGAAGGTTTCAGGCGCCAAGACGTTCGGCCCGCGCATCTTTCGACGCGCGGGCCGTCATCAGCTCAGCCTACCGGCGCCACCAGCCCTTGCGGGGCTTTTCAGGCGGGGTGGTGATCTCGTTCGGGTCCGGCTCGGCCGGAGCAGCCGGGGCGGCTTCGACGACGGGCTCGGGCGCCGGCGCGGGTTCTGGCGTGGCGGGGGCGACCGGCTCGGGGGCCGCTTCGACCACCGGCTCCGGCGGAACCACGGCGACGCTCTCGGTCACGGCTTCGGCGACGGCCTCGGCTTCGGGAGCCGCTTCCACGGCTTCTTCGGCCACGGCCTTCTTGCCGCGCGAGCGGGTGCGCTTGGGCTTCTTCGGCGCTTCCTCGGCCTCGGGCAGTTCGACCCAGACATCGGCCGGCGGACCGGCGATCACCGGCGGCGCCAGGACCGGAGCTTCGTACGGCTCGGCCGGTTCGACGGCGGTCAGGGTCTCGACGGGCGCCACGGCTTCAGCCTGGATGGCCTCGTCGCGGTTGCGGCGACCACGGTCACGGCCGCGACGGCCACGCTCGCGGCCCGGACGCTCTTCGCGCTCGGGGCGCTCGGCGCGTTCCGGACGTTCGCCGTCCACGCGTTCGGCGCGCGGTTCCGGGGCCGGGCGGCGCGGTTCGCTATTGCCGCCGACCAGGGCGGCCGGGTCGTGCCAGGTGAAGACGTTCTCGCCGAACGGGACGCGCGGACGGATCCAGACGAAGGCGTCGGTCGGACGATCGCCGTCCTCGCGACCGCCACGACGACCGCCACGACGGCCGCGGCGGCGACGGCGACGGGCGCCGTCATCGTCATCGCCAAATTCGGCGCGGTCGTCGGCGTCGCCTTCCAGCTCGTCTTCATCGCCTTCGGCTTCGGCCGGAGCCTCGCCTTCGGTTTCGCGCTCGTCACGGCGACCCCGGCCACGGCCGCGATCACGACGGCCGCGACGGCCCTTGCGGTCGCCACGATCGTCGTCGCGGGCTTGCTTGCGGGCCGAGGCGTCGTCGTCGTCGGTGTCTTCGCGCTCGAGACCGTCCTCGTCCTCGTCGTCGACGATCTCTTCGTCGTCTTCCTCGTCCTCGAAGGCCGACGGATCGAAGTCGTCGTCTTCCTCGACATACGGCGCCGGGGCGACGGCGATGCGGTCACCCAGTTCGGTGCGCTCGATCTCCTGGTCGCCGGCGTGCAGGCTGTCGTCGACCATGACGGTGACGTGCAGGCCGTGCGTCTGCTGCAGGCGCTGCAGATAGGCGCGCTTTTCGTTGAGGATGTAGAGGCCGACCGAACGGGCGACCTTCAGGATCACGGCGCCGGAGCCCTTCAGGGCCTCGACTTCGACCGCGCGCAGGGCGGCCAGGGCGCTGGACTCGACCGAGCGGACGCGGCCGGTGCCTTCGCAGTGTTCGCAGACGTGGGTGGTGCCTTCCAGGACGCCGGTGCGGCGACGCTGGCGGCTGATCTCCATCAGGCCAAAGCCCGAGATCTTGCCCATCTGGATGCGGGCGCGGTCGTCCTTCAGAGCGTCCTTCAGGACCTTCTCGACCGTGCGGTTGTTCTTGCCTTCATCCATGTCGATGAAGTCGATGACGATCAGGCCGGCTAGGTCGCGCAGGCGCAGCTGGCGAGCGGCTTCCTCGGCGGCCTCGACATTGGTCTTGAGGGCCGTGGCCTCGATGTTGCGCTCGCGCGTGGCCTTGCCCGAGTTGACGTCGATGGCGACCAGGGCTTCGGTCTGGTTGATCACCAGATAGCCGCCCGAACGCAGCGGCACGACCGGCGAATAGATCTGGGCCAGGTGGTCCTCGATCTTGTTCTTGACGAACAGCGGGGTCGGGTCGCGGTAGTTGAAGACCTTCTTGGACTGGCTCGGCATCAGCATGCGCATGAAGTCGCGCGCTTCCTTGTAGCCGGCGTCGCCCTCGACCCAGATGCCGTCCAGGTCCTTGTCGTACATGTCGCGGATGGCGCGTTTGACGAGGTCTTCTTCCTCGTAGATCAGCGCCGGGGCGACCGAGTGCAGCGTGTTGTCGCGGATGTTCTCCCACAGACGCAGCAGATATTCGTAGTCGCGCTTGACCTCGGCCTTGGTGCGCTTGGCGCCGGCCGTGCGGACGATCAGGCCCATGCCCTGCGGCACGTCCAGGCTCTGGACGACGCTCTTCAGGCGCTTGCGGTCGGTCACGGCCGTGATCTTGCGGCTGATGCCACCGCCGCGGGCGGTGTTGGGCATCAGGACGCCGTAGCGGCCGGCCAGCGACAGGTAGGTGGTCAGGGCCGCGCCCTTGTTGCCACGCTCTTCCTTGACGACTTGGACCAGCATGATCTGCCGGCGGCGGATCACTTCCTGGATCTTGTACTTGCGCATGAGGCGGCGCTTGCGGCGCGCCAGCTCTTCTTCGACGTCGTCATCGTCATCGTCGACCGCACGGTCGCCGCCGTTGACGTCGTCCTCGTCGTCGCCGCCCGAGGCGCGACGCGACACCGGGGTGTCGTCCTCGTCATCGCCGGAGTCGTCGCGCATGAGCGCTTCGCGGTCGGCGACCGGGATCTGGTAGTAGTCCGGGTGGATTTCGTTGAACGCCAGGAAACCGTGACGGTTACCGCCGTACTCGATAAACGCCGCCTGCAGGCTGGGTTCGACCCGGGTTACCTTGGCGAGATAGATGTTACCGCGGAGCTGTTTGCGGGTCTGGCTTTCGAAATCGAACTCTTCAACCCGGGTTCCGTCCACGACGACCACACGCGTCTCTTCGGCGTGTGCTGCGTCGATCAGCATCTTCTTCGACATTAAGGGAGTCTCCACGGCGCGCGGCGGGCGCAAGGCCCGGTCGCCGTTCTGAATGAAGGGCGCGCGCGTCGCCGACCGTCGCACCGTCATTGCGGTTGCGAAGGGTCAGGTGCCAAAGGCGGTCGGGTGCGGCGCAGCCCATTGGGGGTTTCGTTGTCCTCACCGCGCGCGAAGCGCGGACTGGATGGTTTTGCCTATCGCGCCATTTGATGGTGCGAGGAGGTGTCAGTTGTCGCGCCGGATGGCGCGGATCGGATGGCGCGTCGTCGCCAGGAGGGCGTTTGAGCCCGACGCAAGCCCCTCGAAACAGCCTTTCGGTAGGCGTCTTGCCCGCCAGATCGGCCGCGTCTCGAACACTATCTAGTCTGCCGCCTCCGCATCGGAAGAGGTTCAGGACCACTTTCGACGCCGGGACGGCTCGCGCGGAGTCGTGACGATCACGATTTTCGCGCGCGGCGGGACTGTAGCCACATCGACGCACAAAAGAAAAGCTTTCGACGGACGATCTGGACTTAACCCTTTGGCTACCGCCCCGGGGCGATATTGACGTTCGGTTCACCAGTTTCGGACTACGCGGGCGGGGATGCGTAAGCTTCTTATCAATTTGGCCCGCATGGGCTGGGTCAGGGCGGCCCTGATCGTCGGCGGTCTTACCGTCGCCGGCGTCGCCGTGGCCACGGCTCAAGGCCCCGCCGCGCCCGCCGGCGTCCAGAAGGTCCGCTTCGGCGGCGACCGCACCGAGACCCGCGTGGTCATCGACCTGGATCGCGCCGCGGCCGGCAAGCTGATTTCCGACGGCATGAGCGACCAGCGCCTGGTCATCGCCCTGCCCAACGTCATGGTGTCCGGCGATCTGCAAGGCTCCGGCCAAGGCCTGGTCAAGCGCTGGGTGATCGACGAGGCCGCCGGCGGCGCCCGTCTGCGTCTGGACCTCGCCGGCAAGGCCGAGGTTCGCCGACGCTTCCTGCTGCCGCCCGGCGATGGCGCGGCCGCCTATCGTTATGTCATCGACCTGAAGGCCGTGGACGGCGCGCCCGTCGTGGCCGCCCCGCCGGCTCGCCTCAGCTTCGCCAACGTCCCCGTCAAGGCCGCGCCGCTGCGCCTGAAGAAGGTCATCGTCATCGACGCTGGCCACGGCGGCAAGGATCCCGGCTCGCTGGGCGCCAACGTCTTCGAGAAGGACGTGACCCTGGCCGCCGCCAAGGCGCTGAAGGCGCGCCTGGAGCGCACCGGCCGGTTTCAGGTCGTGCTGACCCGCGAGACCGACACCTTCATTCCGCTGGAAGGCCGCGTGCAGATCGCCCGCCGCGCCGATGCGGATCTCTTTATCTCTCTGCACGCCGACTCGGGTCCCGATGTCAGCACGCGCGGCGCATCGGTCTACACCGTGTCGGACAAGGGCGCCGATCGCGTCGGCCTGGTCCTCGACAAGGACGACTGGCTGATGAAGGCCAACATGCCGGGCCGCGATCGCGCCGTCAGCCAGATCTTGCTGGACCTGTCGCAGCGCGCCACCAAGAACCGCTCGGCCGCCTTCGCCCAGTTGCTGCTGGCCAGCGTCGGCGAGGAAACCACGCTGCTGCGCCGCAGCCACCGCGACGCCGGCTTCATCGTGCTGCTGGCGCCGGACGTGCCGGCCGTGCTGCTGGAGATGGGCTTCATCACCAACCCGGAAGACGAGGCGTTCCTGACCACCAAGGCCAGCCGCGCCCGCCTTGTCGACGCCGTCGGCGACTCGATCGAGGCCTATTTCTCGGCGGGTCTGCGCAAGTCTTAAGGTCTGGGGAAGTCGAGCCGCTTCCCCTTTTGCCTGTCGCCCTCTAATCACAGGGGTGATCGTTCGTGCTTCGCGTGGCGAGGTGCGACTGCAAAACCGCTTACGGTTCGGCGCCAAGCGATCTAGTGAAGAGTGTGCGGCAGGCGAGGGGGCCTGCCTCGACGGAGGTCGCGTGGATCTGAAACCCACCGAACGATGGATGGCCATCGCGGGCGTGGCGGTGCTTTCGGCCATTGCGGTCGCGGGTTTCGCGATCGCGATCTACGCCGCCTGGCTGTTCCACGACATGCCCGACGCCGGTGAGCTGCAGGACTATCGTCCGCCGACGGCGACGCGCGTCTATGCCTGGGACGGCACCCTGATCGGCGAGTACTCCAAGGAACGCCGGATCTTCATCCCCTACGACCAGATCCCGCCGCAGCTGGCCCAGGCCTTCCTGGCGGCCGAGGATCGCAATTTCTTCCAGCACGGAGGCGTCGACGTGTCGGGCCTGTCGCGGGCCATGATCAAGAACGTCGGCAACGCTGTTCGCGGTCGCCGCCTGGAAGGCGGCTCGACCATCACCCAGCAGGTCGCCAAGAACGTCCTCCTGACCAGCGACGCCACGGTTGGCCGCAAGTTCAAGGAAGCGATCCTGGCCCACCGCCTGGAACAATCGCTGACCAAGCAGCAGATCCTCGAGCTGTATCTCAACGAAATCTGGCTGGGCTATCGCTCGTTCGGCGTCGGCGCGGCGGCCTACAACTATTTCGGCAAGTCGCTGCCGGACCTGACCCTGGCCCAGTGCGCCTTCCTGGCCTCGCTGCCCAAGGGGCCGGACAACTACCATCCGATCCGCAATAAGGCCAAGGCCATGGCCCGCCGCAACTGGGTGCTGGGCCAGATGGCCGAGCAGGGCTGGGTGTCCAAGGCCGAGGCCCAGAAGGCCCAGGCCGAAGATCTGGTGGTCCAATCCGCGCCCAAGCGCGCCGCCTATCGCGACGCCGACTACTTCGTCGAGGAAGTGCGCCAGCGCGGCATGGCCACGCTGGGCCCGCGCCTGAACGAGGGCGGCTACTATATGCGCACCACCCTGGATCCGCGCCTGCAGACTGCCGCCCGCGCCGCCTTGATGGACGGCCTGGAGAAGTACGACCGCCGCCACGGCTGGCGCGGGGCCTGGGGCCATGTCGAATCCACGGATCTGAACTGGGAAAAGACCGCGCTGAGCAAGGCCGCTCCGTCCGAGCGCCGCCAGTGGCGCGCCGCCCTGGTGACCTCCAACGACGGCCGCGTGCGCCTGGTCAAGGACGAGGGCGAAGGCCAGATCGTCGGCGAGGACATGACCTGGGCCAAGAACGGCAAGGGCCTGAAGGCCGGCGACCTGGTGTTCGTCGAGAAGACCGACGCCGGCTACCGCCTGCGCCAGGTCCCGGTCGTCAACGGCGCCCTGGTGGCCATGGAGCCCTATACCGGCCGCATCGTGGCCCTGGTCGGCGGCTACAGCTTCTCGCTGTCGAACTTCAACCGGGCGACCCAGGCGATGCGCCAGCCCGGCTCGTCGTTCAAGCCGTTCGTCTACGCCACGGCCCTGGAGAACGGCTACACGCCCGCCAGCGTCGTCGTCGATAGCGCCATCACCTTCAAGGGCGCCAACGGCGTCGACTGGAGCCCGGAGAACTACCACAAGGAGTTCTACGGGGCCCAACCGCTGCGCAAGGGCCTGGAGCAGTCGATCAACGCCATGACCGTGCGCCTGGCCCAGGGCGTCGGCATGAAGAAGGTCGTCGACTTCGCCCAGCGCGCCGGCGTGGTGAAGAGCATGGATCCCGTGCTGGCCATGGCCCTGGGCGCGGGCGAGACGACGCCGTTCAAGCTGACCGCCGCCTATGCCGCCTTCGTCAACGGCGGCCGCCGCGTCGATCCGCACCTGATCGAGCTGGTGCAGGACCGCGAGGGCAAGGTCATCTTCCGCGCCGACAAGCGCGACTGCGAACGCTGCGACGCCGGCTTCAACGGCGATGAAAGCCCGCGCTTCGCCGCGCCGGGCGAACAGATCATGGATCCGGTCACCGCCTACCAGATCACCTCGATGCTTCAGGGCGTGGTCCAGCGCGGCACCGCCGCCGCCGTCAGCTCCCTGGGCCGTCCGCTGGCCGGCAAGACCGGCACCACCAATGAGTACCGCAGCGCCTGGTTCGTCGGCTATTCGCCGAACCTCGTCGTCGGCGTCTTCGTGGGCTTCGACGACAATCGCTCGCTGGGTGAGGGCGAAACCGGCGCCACCGACGCCGTGCCGGTATTCATGGACTTCATGAAGGTGGCGTTGGACGGCCAGCCGGCCGTCGACTTCAAGCCGCCGAAGAACGCCAAGTTCGCCATGGTCCGCGGCATCCGCGAGGCCTTCCGTCCGGGCACCGAGCCCAAGGTGGAAGCTGCGCCGACCGGGCCGATCCCCTACGAGCAGATCTCGCCGGGCCTGCCGCAGCCGGTCCAGCAGGCGCCACAGCCGGGCAAGCCGCCGCCTCAGAAGGTCGATCCGCTCAGCGGTCTCTACTAATTGCTTTGCGCGGGAGAGCGACGCGCGTTATCTCCCGCGCCCTTCAACACTGTCACGGAGTTACGTGATGCGACCGGATGTCGAGGCCGCTGCGGCTGACATCGAGCAGTCCATTGGACTGCTCAGGAGGCGTCTTTGACTGGGATGTCGCCCTCCGAAAGCTCGATGAGCTAAACGCCCGGGTCGAAGACCCGACCCTGTGGGATCGCCCGACCGAGGCCCAGGCCGTCTCGCGCGAGCGCGCCGCCCTGGCCGCCAAGGTCGAGGCCGTGCAAGGCATCGAACGCGACGTCAAAGACGCGCTGGAATATGCCGAGCTGGCCGACATGGAGTCCGACGAGGACTCCCTGAACGACGCCCGCGCCCAGCTGAAGGCCATCCGGGAACGCGCCGGCCGCGCCGAACTGGAAGCCCTGCTGTCCGGCGAAGCCGATGGCAACGACGCCTATATCGAAATCAACTCCGGGGCCGGCGGCACCGAGTCCTGCGATTGGGCCGGTATCCTGCTGCGCATGTACACCCGCTGGGCCAACGCCCACGGCATGCAGACCGAGCTGATCGAAGAGACCGATGGCGACCAGGCCGGCATCAAGTCCGCGACCTTGCTAGTCAAGGGCCAGAACGCCTATGGCTGGCTGAAGACCGAGGCCGGGGTTCACCGTCTGGTGCGCATCAGCCCGTATGACTCGAGCGCCCGTCGCCACACCTCGTTCGCCTCGGCCTGGGTCTATCCCGTGGTCGACGACACGATCGAGATCGAGATCAACCCGGCCGACGTGCGGACCGACACCTACCGCGCCTCCGGCGCCGGCGGTCAGCACATCAACAAGACCGACTCGGCCGTGCGTCTGACGCACATTCCGACCGGCATCGCCGTGGCCTGCCAGGCTGGGCGCTCGCAGCACCAGAACCGCGAAGAAGCGTGGAAGATGCTGCGCGCCCGTCTCTACGAGGCCGAGCTGCAGCGGCGTGAAGCCGCCCAGCAGGCCCTGGAAGACCAGAAGACCGACATCGGCTGGGGTCACCAGATCCGCAGCTACGTCCTGCAGCCCTACCAGATGGTCAAGGACCTGCGGACCAACGTCGAGACGTCCGACACCGCCGGGGTGCTGGACGGCGATCTCGACGCCTTCATGGGCGCCTCGCTGGCCCAACGCGTCGGCGCCACGCGCGGCGCGACGGAAGGCTAGACACCTTAGTCTCGCTGGCGCTTCCAGGGCGTCAGCGGGACATAGGTCGCCGCTTCGGTCGAGCCAGCGCGGCTGACCGACACCAATCCCCGACGCTTCAGATTGTCGACGGCGTTCTGCACGGTGCGCCGCGACTGGCCCGTGCGCTCGGCCAGCTCGGCGTGGCTGAAGCTAGCGCGGCCGTCGGTGTGCGCGGCCACGATCGCCAGATAGACCAGGAACGACGACGGCTTGTGGTCGTGACCGACCAGATCGGCCATCAGCGTGTCGAGCACGTAGCGGTCGAGGATGTAGCCCTGGGTATCCATTGCTATAGCAATGCCTGCATGGCTTCACCCACGCAAGGCCGCCGCGCTACGCCCAGGGTCACCAACAGGGGACCTTCCATGAGCGTCATCAGCAAACTCAAGTTCGTCGGCATCCCGGTCAGCGACCAGGATCGCGCCCTGGCGTTCTGGACCGAGAAGGTCGGCCTGCGCGTGGCCACCGACCAGCCGATGGGAAGCCAGCGCTGGATCGAGCTCTCCATCCCCGGCGCGGAAACGGGCCTGGTGCTCTTCACGCCCGAAGGGCACGAGGACCGCGTCGGCACCTTCTTCAACGGCTCGCTGGCCTGCGATGACGTCGAGCACGCCTACCGCAAGCTCTCCGAAAAGGGCGTGGAGTTCGAAGGCCCGCCCCAGAAACAGCCGTGGGGGACCTTCGCCAAGTTCAAGGATCCGGACGGGAATACGTTCGTGCTGTCGAGCCGCTAGCGCCCATCCCGCTCTCCCCGGCGAAAGCCGGGGTCCAGATCGAACCCACAAACGCTCGGCGACTGGCCGAGGCCGGGGCGCGAACACCCAAACCGCTCAGGATGAACCTGGGTCCCGGCTTTCGCCGGGAAGAGCGGATCTAGAACGAAAAAACGCCCCGGATCGCTCCGGGGCGTTCTTGTATCGGCAGGTCCGAAAGCTTTAGCCGGCGACCGGCTTGGCTTGGGCGATGGACAGCTGTTCTGGATGCGGCGCCGGCTGGGCGGCCGGGGCGGGGCGCTGGAACTTCAGGCTGCGGCCCTGGAAGAAGGCGCCGGTTTCCATGGCCAGCTGCTCGTGAGTGATGTCGCCGTCGACATACGAGGTGCCATAGAGCCGGACCTGCTTGGACGTGATCGCGCCGACCACGCGGCCGCGCACTTCCACGGCCTCGGCATAGACGCTGCCTTCGACATGGCCGGTCTCGCCGACGGTCAGGCGGCCGACGCGGACGTCGCCCTTGACCACGCCATCGATCTGCAGCTCGCCTTCGCCGACGACGCCGCCTTCGATGGTCAGGTCGGCCGAGAGCAGCGACGCCACCTTCGGCGGACCGCGACGGGCGGGCTCGACAGGAGCGACCGCCATCGGGGTCGGCAGGGGTTCGATACGAGCCGGAGCCTTGGAGCCCGACTTAGCTTGCTTGCTGAACATACTCACCAGCCTTCAAGTAGCGATTGGGATTCTGGGCCTTACCGTTGACCCAGACTTCGTAATGCAGGTGCGGACCAGTCGAGCGACCAGTCGAGCCCATGGCCGCGATGCGCGAACCGATGGTCACGCGCTCGCCGACGCGGACACCGATGGTGGCCAGGTGGGCGTAGCGGGTCTTGAAGCCGCCGCCGTGGTCGATCTCGACCGTATTGCCATAGCCCGAGCGGACGCCGGTGAACGAGACGACGCCCGGGGCGGTGGCCATGATCGGGGTGTAGAACGCGCCCGGGAAGTCCAGGCCCGAGTGGAACGCCGGCCGGTGCGTGAACGGGTCGAAGCGGACGCCGTAGCTGGACGACAGGGCCGGATTGCTGGTCGGACGATAGAAGGGCAGCTTCTTGGCCGCCGCGCCCAGCGAGCGCATGTCCGACATGTCGTTGGCCGCGTGCTGGATGCGGCTGGCGAAATCCTCGTCGACGTCCAGGACCGCAGCGAGGGCGCGCGGATCCTTGGCCTCGATCAGCGGGCCGCCCAGCGACACGCCGCGGCCGGTGAAGTTGCCGGCGTCCAGACCCGCCATCCGCATGGCCAGGCGCAGGCGCTCGGCGCGGCTCTTGGCGAAGCTTTCGGCGGCGTCGATCAGGCGTTCCTGATCCATGCGCGTGGCTTGGATGCGTTGTACGGGGCTGGCGGCCAGCAGGCGCGGCTTGGCGACGGTCAGGGCCTGGGCGGCGCCGGGCACGCCCTTGAAGTCGGAAACCAGCAGGGCCAGCGCCGCATGGCGCTTTTCGACCGAGGTCGCCAGGTCGTCCAGATTGCCGTTGGTGGCCGACAGCTGGGCCACGGCGCTGTTCAGGCGGGCCTGGCGGTCGGCGTTGAGGCGCTCGTAATAGGCCTTTTGCTTGATCACCTGCTGGTCGGTCGAGCTGACCGCCAGGGCGTTGACCATCATCGAAGCCGTGCAGACGCCCATCCACAGCGCGGTCACGGCGACGGCGCCGGCACCCAACAGCTGCTTGTTGGTGGAGAAGACATAGCCGCGCATCTCACCGCCGGAGCGGATATAGATGTGCCGTTCGGGAAACAGACCTTCGAGAGACTGTCGCAGTCGCTTGAAGCGCTTAATCGCCATCGCCCGAGAACCCCCGTTTCAGGTTCGGCGATATGCTATGAGAAAGCGGAAGCGCGCAAGACTGTTCGCGCCCGAAGTGAGCGCGAGTCGCAAAATATGATCTTGCGCTCTGATCCTTAACGATTTCTGACCGCAAGAGCCATGCTTACAGCGGCGCTTGCGCGAAAAGGTCACAGGCAGCGGCGCCGATACAACACATCGGCGACGAAGCGGTTCCCCAAAGAGGCGAACAAGTGAGGCAAAAATTACTTGATGGCCTTGGCGGCGTTCATCACGGCCTTGATGTGGCCGGGGACCTTGACCTTGCGCCAGACCTCGCGAACGACGCCTTCGCGGTCGATCAGGAAGGTCGAGCGATCGATGCCCATGTACTTGCGGCCGTACATGCTTTTTTCGACCCAGGCGCCATAGGCCTCGACCACGTCGCCCAGCGGGTCGGCGGCCAGGTCGATGGTCAGGTCGTGCTTGGCGCGGAACTTGGCGTGCGAGGCGACGCTGTCCTTGGACACGCCGACGATCACCGCGCCCAGCTTCTGGAATTCCTCGACTTCCGACGAGAACTGCAGGGCCTCGGACGTGCAGCCGGCCGTGTCGTCCTTGGGATAGAAGTACAGGACGACGTTCTTGCCCTTGAAACCGGCCAGGCTGACACGGCCGGTGTCGGTCGGCAGGTCGAATTCAGGGGCCTTGTCGCCGGGCTGCAGCATCGAACGCGTCTCCAGGTAGAAGGGGCTCACCCCGGCCCTTGGCTACGCCCGGGCCGGGGTGATGATCAACCCATAACTAAACGGGCTTCACCAAGACGATCTTCTTCTTGCCGGCGGCCAGCTTGACCACGCCTTCGACGAGGTCCGCCGAGGTGATGACGCGGTCGGCGCTGGCCTCGGCCTTGTCGTTGACCTTCAGGCCGCCGCCCTGGGCCAGGCGACGGGCCTCGCCGCGCGAGGCGGCCAAGCCGGCGTCGGTGAACAATGCCGCCAGCACGATACCGGCCTCCAGATCAGCGGCCGGAACCTCGAAGGTCGGCAGGTCGGCCGACAGCGCGCCCTGTTCGAAGGCCTTCTCGGCGGCGTCGCGGGCCTTGCGGGCCTCTTCGTCGCCATGGGCCATGCGGGTGGCTTCGTCCGCCAGCACCTTCTTGGCGTCGTTGATCTGGGCGCCTTCGAGGGCTTCCAGTTCGGCGATCTTCTCCAGCGGCAGGTCGGTGAACAGCTTCAGGAAGCGGCCCACGTCGGCGTCCTCGGTGTTGCGCCAGAACTGCCAGTAGTCGTACGGGCTCAGCTGCTCGGCGTTCAGCCACACGGCGCCGGCCATGGTCTTGCCCATCTTGGCGCCCGAGGCCGTGGCCAGCAGCGGCGTCGTCAGGCCAAAGGCCGCCTTCTGGTCGACGCGGCGGGTCAGCTCGACGCCGTTCAGGATGTTGCCCCACTGGTCCGAGCCGCCCATCTGCAGCACACAACCGTACTTGCGGTTCAGCTCCAGGAAGTCGGTGGCCTGCATCAGCATGTAGTTGAATTCGAGGAAGGTCATCGGCTGCTCGCGCTCGAGCCGCAGCTTGACCGAGTCAAAGGCCAGCATCCGGTTGACCGTGAAGTGCACGCCGTAGTCGCGCAGGAACTGGACGTAGCCGAACTTGCTCAGCCACTCGTCGTTGTCGACCATGATCGCGTCGGTGGGGCCGTCGCCAAAGGTCAGGAACTTGGCGAAGACCTGCTTGATGCCGGCGATATTGGCCTGGATGTCGGCGTCCGACAGCAGCTTGCGGCTCTCATCCTTGCCGGTCGGATCGCCGACCTTGGTCGTGCCGCCGCCCATCAGGACGATCGGCTTGTGACCGGCCTGCTGCAGGCGGCGCAGCATCATGATCTGGATCAGCGAGCCGACGTGCAGCGACGGGGCGGTGGCGTCGAAACCGATGTAAGCGGTGACGATCCCACCGGCGGCCGCGGCGTCCAGCTCATCCGGGTGGGTGATCTGATGGATGTAGCCGCGCGCCTCCAGGGTTCGCAGGAACTCTGACTTGAAGGACGAGGCGGCAGACATGGTTCGACTCTCTGAATGTGATGGCGGGCCGTCTAGCACGGCGAGGTCAGTCTGTGAGGGTTTCATTTCAAACTCCGAGCAGGGAGCCGGAGCGCATGATCGACTTGGAATGGCGACCCCGGCGTGGCGGGGTGCAAACGTGTCTCGTCGCTTCCCGCTATGGCAGCGGGCGGTAATACGGACGAGCTTGGACGCGGGCGTCGATCATGGGGCCTAGCTACCGTTTCACGGGCATGGCAGTCAACGACGCATGCGTATTCTGGGATTCATGACCGGCACCTCGCTCGACGCGGTCGACATGGCGGTGCTGGAAACCGACGGCGAAGAGATCCAGGGCTTCGGCCCGGCGGGCGAGCGCAAGCTGCGCGAGGCGACCCGCGATCTGTTGCTCAAGGCCACCGACATCGCCCGCGCCTGGCCGCGCGGCGAGCCCGAGCCGGCGATCTTCGCGGAAGCCCGTCAGGCCGTCGCCGACGAGCACTTCCATGCCGCCGAGAGCTTCCTGGAAGAGCACGGCCTGTCCTGGGACGAGTTCGACCTGCTGGGCGTCCACGGCCAGACGGTGCTGCATGAACGGCCTAACGCCGAGCGCATCGGGCGCACGGTCCAGCTGCTGGACGCCGAGCGCCTGGCCAGGGCCTGTGGCCGTCCCGTCGCGTTCGACTTCCGCACCGCCGACGTCGCGGCCGGCGGGGAGGGCGCGCCGCTGGCGCCGATCTATCACGCCGCCCGCGCGAGGGCCTCAGGCCTGGCCGCGCCGGTGGCGGCGCTGAATGTCGGCGGGGTGGCCAACATCACCCTGATCGGCTCGGACGGGGCCTTGCTGGCCTTCGACACCGGCCCCGGTAACGGCATGATCGACCTGATGCTGCAGGAACGCGGCATCGCCCGCTTCGACCAGGACGGCAAGCTGGCCTCGGTGGGCCGGGTGGACGAGCTGGCGCTGAACGCCCTGCTGTCGAGCCCCTATTTCGACGCCCCGGTCCCCAAGTCACTGGACCGTTACGACTTCTCGCTGGAGCCCGTGGCGCACCTGTCGCCCGAGGATGCCGCCGCCACCCTGGTGGCCTTCACCGCCGAGGGCGTGTTCCGCGCCTTTGCCCAGGGCGGCGAGACGCCCAGCGCCCTGATCGTCTGCGGCGGCGGCCGGCACAATCCCGAGCTGATGCGTGTGCTGGCCGAACGCGCGCCGGTCCCGGTGAAGAGCGCCGAGGCCTACGGCTGGCGCGGCGACGCCATTGAGGCCGAGGCGTTCGCCTACCTCGCGGCGCGCACGGCCAAGGGACTGCCGATCAGCTTCCCCGGCACGACGGGTGTGACGGCGCCGATGACCGGCGGACGGATCGTTCGGCCCTAGCGATCTGAATTCTCCCCCCCCCCCCCCCCCC
>Ga0209023_10000139_pt1 | contig 126428 bp, 128 predicted proteins | sample LakOneMetagenome_FD_187468 | JGI IMG/M metagenome (GOLD analysis project Ga0209023, IMG submission 187468) | Freshwater and sediment microbial communities from Lake Erie, Canada (SPAdes) (version 2) | ecosystem: Environmental > Aquatic > Freshwater > Lentic | place: Lake Erie, Canada...
CGCGGGGGCAGGTCGGCGCCGCCCGCCGGGGCGCCGTTCCCGACCTGCCCCCGCGGCCCGCGCGATCTTGCCGCATTTCTCTATACGTCGGGAACCACCGGCCGGTCGAAGGGTGCCATGCTCAGCCACGACAACCTTTTGTCGAATGCCCGGGTTCTGACAAAGGCCTGGGCGTTTACCGAGCAGGACGTGCTTCTGCATGCCTTGCCGATCTTTCACACCCATGGGCTTTTTGTTGCCACCAACGTGGCACTTCTGGCCGGGGCGCGGATGCTGTTCCTGCCAAAATTCGACGCTGAAAAGGTGATAGAGCATCTGCCGCAAGCGACGGCAATGATGGGCGTGCCGACCTTTTACACGCGCCTGCTGGCCGATCCGCGCCTTTGCCGCGATCTGGTGGGGCATGTCAGGCTGTTCGTTTCCGGCTCGGCCCCGCTTCTGGCCGAGACGCACCGGCAATGGCGGGCGCGGACCGGGCAGGTTATCCTCGAGCGCTACGGGATGACCGAGACGAGCATGAACACGTCAAACCCCTATACGGGCGAGCGGCGGGCGGGAACCGTCGGCCCGGCCTTGCCGGGGATCAAGGTTCGCGTCTGCGACGGGTCGGGGCGCGAAATGCCGCGCGGGGAAACCGGGGTGATCGAGGTGCGGGGGCCGAACGTCTTTCAGGGCTATTGGCGCATGCCGGAAAAGACGCGCGAGGAGTTGCGCGACACCGGGTTCTTCATCACCGGCGATCTCGGGGTGATGTCGCCTGACGGCTATGTGACCATTGTCGGCCGGGCCAAGGATCTGGTCATCTCGGGTGGATTCAACATCTATCCCAAGGAGGTCGAGGATATTCTCGATAGCCAGCCCGGGGTTCTGGAAAGCGCGGTCATCGGCCTGCCGCACCCCGATTTCGGCGAAGCCGTGGTGGCTGTTATCGTACCCAGGCTAGGGACCGAGCTTGATGCGGCCGCGTTGCGGGTGGCGCTCGCGGAAAATCTGGCGAAATTCAAGCAGCCCAAGCATATCGAGATCCGCGCGGACCTGCCGCGCAATACGATGGGCAAGGTCCAGAAGAATATCCTGCGCGAGGAACTGAGGGGGTTGTTCGGCTAGAGCCTGCCGGACAAAGGTGGCTTGCGGTTTCGCCGCACGCCCGACGGCAAACAGGATGCTCTAGATCGCGGCGTTCTGGTCGATCAGAAACCGCTGTGACAGGGGGATTGCGGCGGCGCCGAGCGATCGGGCATGGGCGCCAATCGTGCCTTGGCGCACCGCGAATGGTTCGACGCCGGCAGTGTCGAACGAAGCCAGCGTCAGACGCACCCGCTCGGTCAGTTCGGCACGGATTCGCGCCGGCACCCAGCCGTCGATCATAATCGCGTCGAGTTCGAGAAGGGCGGTCGCCGACAGGGCCGCCCAGGCAATGCCCTGCGCCGCATCGTCGAGCCAAAGATCGAGCACGTCAGGGCTGACCCGCCAGTCAACAGCCTGTTCCCAGATATGATCGGCGCTTTCGCCGCGTGATTCCATCGCCGTCGCCAGAACCTGCAGCGATGCGGCGCCGATCAGGCTTGTCATCCGTCCACCCGGCCCTGGAACCGGCATCGACCCGACCCCGGCCGCGTTGCCGGTAGACCCCAGGAAAAGCTGCCCGCCGATGACAAGACCGCCACCGACGAAGGTTCCAAGATAGAAGTACAGAAAATTGCCCGGTCGCTCGCCCGTGCCGAAAATCAGTTCGGCCCCACAGGCCGAGCTTGCGTCGTTCTGGATGAAGACCGGGCCCCCGGTGATCTCTTCCAGGATCGCTTGCAGATTGTTTTCGCGCCAGTCTGCCATCGCGGCATCGGGCGCACCGATCTGGCCGACCCACTCCCACATGCGAAACGGCATGGCCACGCCGAGGCCCGCGATCCTGCCCTGCTCGTCGGCCGTCAGCGAGCGGGCAAGCTTTGCAAAGGCGGAGCGGGAGAACTCTGCAACCCCCGTCACCGTCGGATAGCGGTAGACCATTCGTTCGGAAGCGCGCACCTGACCAAGAAAGTCGATGAGGGTAAGATCGGCAGAGCGGCGCCCGATCTTGAGGCCCAGGAAAAAGGCGCCGTCCGGGTTAAGCTTCATCGGAACCGACGGTTGGCCGATCTTGCCGCGCACAGGATCGCCCCGCAGAAGAAGCCTGTCATTTTCGAGCGCCCGCATGATGACCGAAACGGCCTGGGCTGAAAGCCCGGTCATTCTGGCCAGATCGGATTTGGGCAATGGCCCGTTGCGTCGCAACAGCGACAGGATAAGCCGTTCGTTTCTTGCGCGCATGCCCGACTGGTTCGTGCCCTTCAACCCGGCCGCCTCGGAATTCGTGCGCTCAAAAAGGCTGTCGTTCATATCGGGCTATCGTGAGGTTATCGGTGGCTCTGGCGGGGCGATGACGCCCTTGCGCAGGATCACGTTTGCAAAAAGCGCCGGCTCGGACGTGGCAACGACCGTGTGGCACATGCGAACGCGCGCATAAAACGCCTCTCCGTCCAACGGGATGATCGCCTTGTCAGATCTGCGCGCCATGGCCGCGTCAATTTCTGCGTGAATGGGCGCGTTCAATGCCGGGTCATTGCCCCAGCCGGTCCGTAGGGCCGGTTCTGGCACGGTATTGTCAAGCGGCAAGACCGACAGGATTGCATCGAGAACGGGAATGAGCCCCAGGCCATCGGCGCGCACGAGTCGCCGCGCCGCTTCGAGCGCGGGATAATTTCCGTCGACGATGGCGATTTCGTCGCCATGGCCCATGGCGCGAAGGGTCGCCAACAGATCAGGCCCTAGAATTGGCGAAATGCCGATCAACATATTGGGCTCCGGTTTGAAAAGGATCGTGCCGACAAGAGTGCGGCGGCGGAGGCAGTCTGTCAATATTAAATCACTGTGATTTATTTAGTTGACGAAAGCTCGGGAATCGGCTTTTCTGGCACTATCGTCGGGCAAGTCGTCGCGGCGGAAATTGACGGGGGACGGCCCCCATCCTCGGGAGGAATGAACATGAAACTCGTAGCCGCAGCCCTTTCCGGCGCTGCCCTGCTTGCGCTTGCCGCTGGTTCCGCGTCGGCGGCCGATCTGGCGTGCCTGATCACCAAGAATAACACCAACCCGTTCTTCGTGAAGATGAAGGAAGGCGCCGAAGCCGCGGCCAAAAAGGCGGGCCTGGATTTCCAGGCCTATGCTGGCGAGAAAGACGGCGACGCCGGCCCGCAGATCACTGCCATCGAAAACTGCATGGCCGCTGGCGCCAAGGGTATCCTGATCACCCCGTCGAACGACTCGGTTGGCCCTGACCTGAAGAAGGCGCGCGCCGCCGGTATCCTGGTGATCGCACTCGACACGCCCCTGGCCGACACCGAGGCGCAGGATATGACTTTCGCCACCGACAATTTCGAAGCCGGAACGCTGATCGGCCAGTGGGCCGCCAAGACCCTTGGCGACAAGGCCGCCTCGGCCAAGATCGCGATGCTGGACATCAACAAGGACAACATCTCGGTTGACGTCGCCCGCGACACCGGGTTCCTGAAGGGCTTCGGTATCGATGTTCCTGACCCGAAGGTCATGGGGTCTGAAAAGGACGCCCGCATCATCGGCCACGAATCGTCGCAAGCATCGGTTCCGGGCGGTCAGACCGCGATGGAAACCCTGCTGGCCAAGGACCCCGATATCAACGTGGTCTACACGATCAACGAACCGGCCGCCGAAGGCGCCGTTCAGGCATTGAAGGCCGCCGGCAAGACTGCGCTGATCGTTTCGGTCGACGGCGGCTGCCCCGGCGTGAAGGACATCAAGGACGGCATCATTGGCGCGACTTCTCAGCAATACCCGCTGCTTATGGCGTCCAAGGGCATCGAGGCGATCGTCGCCTTCGCCAAGGACGGCACCAAGCCGAAGGCGTCGGACGGCCTGACCTTCTTCAACACCGGCGTCAATCTCGTGACCGACAAGCCGGTTGATGGGGTGAAGTCGATCGACTCTGCGGAAGGCACCAAGCTCTGCTGGGGCTGATACCGATTTGCAAATAGCTTGATTAACAGAAGGGCGGGTCTACTCTCGCCCTTCATCTCGCCAGGGAATGCTTTTCCGGGCGACAGCAGGGGGTATCCGCCGCGATGAGCAACTCAGACGCACCGACCAAGACCATATCCGACTTCGAGGCCAAGCTGGACGCGGCCGACAAGACCGTTGCGCAGTTCGAGAAGGACGACAAGACGCCGCTCGCCCGGTTGCGCGGGTTTCTGCGCGAGAATCCGACGATGATCCCGGCCCTGGTGCTGGTGGTTGTCGTTCTTGCCTTCGGTGTGGCCAACCCGCGCTTCCTTGGCCTCGGGGCCCTGACGACCGTTTTGCAGCAGGTGACCATCACCGGCTTCGTGGCACTTGCGCAGACGGTGGTTATCCTGACAGCGGGCATCGACCTTTCGGTGGGCGAGATCCTCGTGATGTCGTCGCTGGTCATGGGCAACCTGGCAGTGACAGATGGAATGCCCACCGGACTTGCCATTCTCGCCGGCATCCTGGTCGGCACGGTGATGGGGCTTTTCAATGGCGTGCTGGTCGCCAAGATGAAGCTGCCACCCTTCATCGTGACCCTTGGCACCCTGTCGATCTTTCGTGCCCTGAAACTGGCCTATTCGCATTCGGAATCGATCCGTAACATCGACATCGAGTCTCAGTCGCCGGGTTTGCTGTTCTTCGGCAACAATTTCAAATTCCTAGGCGCCACCGTGACCTACGGCATGATCATGCTGGTGCTTTTCGCCGCTGCGGCCTGGTATGTGCTTAATCGCACCGCCTGGGGGCGTCATGTCCATGCCCTTGGTGACGACCCTGACTCTGCGATGCTCTCGGGCATCGCCGTCGACCGGACGCTGATTTCGGTTTACGGTGTCGCGGGCTTCATCTGCGGCTGCGCAGCTTGGGTTTCAATCGGTCGCATCGGTTCGATCACGCCAATCGGTTTCGAGACGATGAACCTAGATTCCATCACCGCGGTCGTGATTGGCGGCACCTCCTTGTTCGGGGGGCGCGGCTCGATCGTCGGCTCCGTGCTCGGCGCGATCATCGTCGGTGTGTTCATCACCGGCCTGTCGCTGGCAGGGGTCGACAGCTATTGGCAGACATTCGCTACCGGCTGCCTCGTCGTCATCGCTGTTGCGATGGACCAGTATCTGCGGAGGGCTTCGAAGTGACAAATTCTGATGTACAGCCGGTCATCAAGGCCCGGGGCCTGATGAAGCGCTACGGTACCGTCGTTGCCATGAACGGAGCGGATTTCGACCTTTTGCCGGGCGAGATACTCGCGGTAATCGGTGACAACGGCGCCGGCAAATCCACGCTTATCAAGGCGCTTTCGGGCGCTGTCACCCCCGACCACGGTACCATCGAGCTGGAAGGCAAAGAGGTTCACTTCCGCTCTCCTGACGACGCCCGAAATGTGGGTATCGAGACGGTGTACCAAAGCCTTGCGATGTCGCCGGCGCTGTCGATCGCCGACAACATGTTTCTTGGGCGCGAATGGCGCAAGCCGGGCATTCTTGGCGATATCTTCCGCATGACCGACCGGGCGCGCATGAAGGAATTTGCCCGGGCCAAGCTGAGCGAGCTGGGGTTGATGACGATCCAGAACATCGATCAGGCGGTCGAGACCCTCTCGGGCGGCCAGCGGCAGGGGGTGGCGGTGGCGCGGGCCGCGGCCTTTGGCTCGAAGGTTGTGATCCTCGACGAGCCGACCGCTGCGCTTGGCGTCAAGGAAAGCCGGCGCGTGCTGGAGCTGATCCGCGATGTGCGGGCGCGGGGCATACCGATCGTCCTGATTTCGCACAACATGCCTCATGTGTTCGAGGTGGCCGACCGTATCCACATTCACCGGCTCGGCCGCAGGCTGTGCGTCATCGACCCCAAGGAATATTCGATGTCGGATGCGGTCGCCTTCATGACCGGCGCCAAGCTGCCGGAAGGGGTCGGTGCCGAGGCATGACGGCCGACGAGCTTGCAGGCCTGATCCGGGCACGGGTCGGACAGGCGGGCCGGGGCCGCTTCATGGTCGCGCTCGCCGGGCCGCCTGCATCGGGAAAATCGACGGTAGCCGCGCGTCTGGCCCAGGCGCTCGGGACGGATGCACGCGTGGTGCCGATGGACGGCTTTCACTTCGACGATGCGGTTCTGGCAGCGCGCGGCCTCGGCGCCCGCAAGGGGGCGCCGGAGACATTCGATGTGGCGGGCTTCCTGCATCTGCTGGAGCGGTTGCGCACCGAGGACGAAGTGGCGATTCCGATCTTCGATCGCGCGAAGGAGCTTTCGCGCGCCGCTGCCGATGTGGTGACCGCCAATGACCGTATCCTGCTGGTCGAGGGCAACTATCTTTTGCTGCGCGACAGGCCCTGGGCAGCGGCGGCGGCATTCTTCGATCTGACCGTCTTTCTGCCAGTGCCGGTGCCAGAGCTGAAAGCCCGGCTTTTGCAAAGATGGGCGGCCTATGGCCGGTCGGCGGCCGATGCACGGCACTGGATCGACACGAACGATCTGCCGAACATCCGAACGGTTCTGGAACGCTCGGCCCCGGCGATGCTGACCCTTGACGAACGGGGTTGAGGACCGCGAGGCCCGGCACCTCAGAATTGGAAGGGTTCGGTCTGTACCCGCCGGCCAAGGCTCAGCGCGTCGGCGAGGTGAATCATGGGCGTAAGATCCACGTCCGACGCCCCGGCCCGCACCAGTTCTGCCATGCGCGCGTAAAGCGCCCGATATTCACGGTCTGGCCCCGCGCTTTTCAGCCCGCCGCTGGTTTCCAGCACCGCCCCGCCGTGACGAAGAGAAAGCGCGCCGTCGTCGGTCTCAACTTCGATATCCCAGGTTTGCGGGCCTTGCTGGCGCCAGTCGAAATCGGCGCTGACCGCGCCTGAAAAGGTAAGTCGCGCGGCGATCGGGGTTGCCCGGTTGCCGGGATATTCAAGCACTGCCCCGATCAGATGGACCGGCATGGGCAGGATCGCGGTCAGGATCGACAGCGCATTGATGCCGGGATCGAACACGCCCATCCCGCCCGGTTCGAACACCCAGTCCTGGCCCGGATGCCATTTGCGCACATCCTCGCGCCAGGTGATGTGGGCACGCGTCACCCTGCGGCCGGACAGCCAGGCGCGGGCGGGGGCCACACCATGCGCCATGCGGCTGTGCCAGGTGGCAAAAAGCGTCAACCCCCGCGCGGCGGCGATGTCGCACAGATCCTGCACCTCGGCCAGCGTGGCGCCGGGCGGCTTTTCCAGCATTACATGGCGGTCCGCCAACAGGGCTGCCCGCGCATAATCATAGCGCGGCACCGGCGGAAGGCAGAGCGACACCATGGGCACGTCGGGCCGCGCGGCCAGAAAGGCGGCGAAATCGGTGAAGGCCGGCACGCCCGCGACCGTTCCCTGACGCGAGATTGTGGCCGCTAGTTCCCAGTCGGGGCTGGCCACTATGGCCGGCACGTGCTGATCGACCGCAATCTTGCCGATGCCGACGAGCGCCACCTTCATCAATGCGAGTCGCGCCCCACCGGCGCCCCCCGGCAACCTTTCAGGAAATCGAGGTCGGCGCCGGTGTCGGCGCCCTCGACATGGGTCTGGTGCAGCCAGGCATAGCCGCCCTCGGGTATGGTGTGGCGGGGTTTCCAGACCGCCAGGCGACGCGCGAGCTCCTCATCGGCCACCTCGAGATGCAGGCGGCGGTTTGGCACGTCGAGAAGGATGAAATCGCCGTTCTGCACCACCGCGAGCGGCCCGCCCGCCGCCGCCTCGGGAGACGTGTGCAGGCACACCGTGCCATAGGCCGTGCCCGACATGCGCGCGTCCGAGATGCGCACCATGTCGGTGATCCCCTTGCGCAGCACCTTGGGCGGCAGCCCCATATTGCCAACCTCGGCCATGCCCGGATAGCCGCGCGGCCCGCAGTTCTTCAGCACCATCACGCAGGTTTCGTCGATATCCAGCATCTCGTCGTCGATCCGCGCCTTGTAATCGTCGATATCCTCGAAGACCACGGCGCGGCCGCGGTGGGTCATCAGCGCGGGCGTTGCGGCAGAGGGTTTCAGAACCGCGCCCTTGGGGGCGAGATTGCCGCGCAGCACGACCACGCCGCCCGACCGGGTCAGGGCCTTGTCGGTTGGCAGGATCACGTCGGGGTTATGGTTCACCACATCCTTGACCTGATCCCAGGCGGTCTCGCCCGATACGGTCAGCGCATCCTTGTGCAACAGACCCGCTTCGCCCAGCCGCTTGATCACCACGGGCAGGCCCCCGGCGTAGAAGAATTCCTCCATCAAATATTTGCCTGACGGCATCAGATTGACGATCGTGGGCACATCGCGGCCGCAACGGTCCCAATCTTCCAGTGTCAGATCAACACCGACACGGCCAGCAATTGCCAGTAGATGGATCACGGCGTTGGTCGAACCGCCAATCGCGGCATTGGTGCGGATGGCGTTCTCAAACGCCTCCTTCTTCAGGATATCGGACGGTTTCAGATCATCCTTGACCATCTGCACGATACGGCGGCCGGTCAGCTGCGCCATCACGCGGCGCCGCGAATCCACTGCCGGAATCGCAGCGTTGCCCGACAGCGCCATGCCCAGGGCCTCCGCCATCGAGGCCATGGTCGAAGCCGTGCCCATCGTGTTGCATGACCCGGGCGAGCGGCTCATCGAAGCTTCCGCCTCCACGAACTCTTCCTTCGTCATGGTCCCGGCCTTCACCGCTTCGGAGAATTTCCAAAGGTGGGTGCCCGAGCCGACCCGTTCGTTCCGATAATAGCCGTTCAGCATTGGACCGCCGGTCACGATGATTGACGGCAGGTCGGTCGAGGCCGCAGCCATCAGCAAGCTGGGCGTGGTCTTGTCGCAGCCGACCATCAGCACGCAGCCGTCCATCGGCTGGCCACGCATCTGTTCTTCCACCGCCATCGCCGCCAGATTGCGGAACATCATCGCGGTCGGGCGGAAGGCGCTTTCCGACGCCGAGAACACCGGTACCTCGACCGGAAAGCCGCCCGCCTCGTAGATCCCGTGTTTCACCCGCTGCGCAAGATCGTGCAGATGGGCATTGCAGGGCGTCAGCTCCGACCATGTGTTCAGGATCCCGATGACCGGACGCCCATCGAAAAGATCGGGCGGAAAGCCCTGATTCTTCATCCATCCCCGGTGATAGATATTGTCCTTTGACATGCCGCCGAACCACTCTTGCGAGCGGAGTTTGCGTGGCCATGGGGCGGGCTTGAAGGTCATCCTATCCTCACAGGGGCTGAACCGTTACCGCGCCAACTTCGGCGGGCGCGAAGGCAAGCGGGTTTTTAAGGGCAAGACCGAAGGGCGCGGCCTCGATTTCAAAGACATCGCCGGCTTCGGGCCGGATGCCGTCGGCGAAAGACAGGGTGGCGGTTCCGAACATATGCACATGCAGATCGCCCGGGTAGCGGAAGAGATCGTATTTGAAATGGTGATGTTCGAGATTGGCGAACGTATGCGACATGTTCGCCTCGCCCGACAGGAAGGGCTTTTGCCAGATCACCTTGCCCCCCCGACGGATTGAACTGGTGCCCCGGATATCGGCGGGCAGATCGCCGACCAGTATTTCTGGGCCGAACGACGCGGGCCGCAGCTTGGAATGGGCGAGGTAGAGATAGTTGATCCGTTCGGTCACATGATCGGAAAATTCGTTGGCCAGCGCCCATCCGACGCGGCACGGGCGGCCATCGGGGGCGATGATGTAGACGCCCGCGATCTCAGGTTCTTCCCCACCGTCGAGCGCGAAGCCAGGCGCGACAAGCGGCGCGCCGGGGGCCGTGGCCGACTGGCCATTGCCCTTGTAGAACCATTCGGGCTGCACGCCGGGCAATCCCGCCGCCGGTCGGCCGGCTTTGAGGCCCATGCGGAACATCTTCATGCTGTCGGTCATGGCGGTGTCGTCCGCCGGTGCGGCGTGCATCGCGTCGCGGGCCGCCGCCGACCCCAGATGGGTCAGTCCCGTGCCGGTCAGGTGCATGTGCGCGGGGTCGGGGTGCGTGATCGGCAGCGCAATGCGCCCCTCGTCGGCCAGGCGCGCCAGGTCGACCGCCTCGCCCAGCCCGTGATCCGCGATGACTGCGCCGAGACTGCGCCCGGACAGCGCCGCAGCGGTCGCCAGCGCATAGGAACTGACGGCCCCGCGGATGACCGCCGCCTCGGACCCGTCGCGCAGCACCACCGCTAGGCTGCCATCGGATCGGATGATCTGCGACAAGAGCATGGCCACCCCTATTTCGACTTGTTGTAAACGTCGAAGATCACGGCGGCGAGCAGCACCAGCCCCTTGATCATCTGCTGATAGTCGATACCGATCCCAAGGATCGACATGCCGTTGTTCATCACTCCCATGATCAGCGCGCCAACTACCGCGCCGAGGATCTTGCCGACCCCGCCAGACATCGACGCGCCGCCGATGAAGACCGCGGCAATCACGTCAAGCTCGAACCCGACCCCTGCCTTTGGTGTCGAGGAATTCAGCCGCGCCGCCACGATCATGCCAGCGAGCGATGCCAGAACGCCCATGTTTGCAAAGGTCAGAAAAACCAGGCGGTCGGTTTTCACCCCCGACAGCCGCGCAGCCTTTTCATTTCCGCCCAAGGCATAGATGCGCCGACCCGTTGTCGTGTTTTCCGTAAAAAAGGCATACAGAACGGTGAGAAGGGCGAGGACGACCAGCACATTTGGAAGGCCACGAAAGGTGGCAAGCTTGTAGCCCACGAAGATCAGCGCCGCCGCGATCACCACACTGCGGAGCGCGAAAAGGACCATCGGCTCCTGCGCAAGGCCAAACTTGGCATCGCGGGTGCGCGACCGCCAACCGATCCAGACAAGCACGGCGGCCGCCAGCGCCACCAGTGCAAGGGCGGTAAGGTTCGGCTGGCCAACCCCGAACGCATCGGGAATAAAGCCGGTTGAAAGGGACTGAAAGGTTTTCGGGAAAGGGCCGACATTCTGCCCGCCAAGAAGCAAAAGCGTTGCCCCGCGAAAGACAAGCATGCCGGCCAGCGTGACGATGAACGAAGGAATGCGCCAATAGGCGACCCAGTAGCCCTGCATCGACCCGATGAGAAGACCGACCGCCAAAACCACCGGCATGACCGCCCAGACCGGCCAGCCGAGGTTGACCGTCAGCACGGCCGACACCGCCCCGGTAAAGCCCACCACCGAGCCGACCGAAAGGTCGATATGGCCAGAGACGATCACAAGCAGCATCCCGAGCGCCATGATGATGACGTAGGAATTCTGCAAGAACAGGTTGGTGATATTCTGCGCAGACAGGAAATCGACGCTAAGCGTCAGCCGCACCACCACGAGGAAGAAAACGACGATCGCCACCAGCGCCATCATCATTCCGTTCTCGCGCAAATGCCCGCCGAGCTGCGCGCCGATCCCCTTGCCTTCCGTCGCCATCACGCCACCTTTCCGTTCGCTGCCGATGAATGGCCAGACAGGATCATCGCCATGATCCGTTCCTGGCTGGCCTCTGCGCGTGGCAATTCGCCCACGATCCGCCCCTCGTTCATTACATAGATCCTGTCGCACATCCCCAGAAGCTCGGGCATTTCCGAGCTGATCATCACCACACCCCGCCCCTGTGCGGCGAGCTGGTTCATGATGTTGTAGATCTCGAATTTTGCGCCCACGTCGATGCCGCGCGTGGGTTCGTCGAGCAGCAGCACCTGCGGGTCGGCGAAAAGCCATTTTGACAGGACGACCTTTTGCTGGTTGCCGCCCGACAGGTTCACCACCTTTTGGTGTACGCCCGGGGTTCTTATGTTCATCGCACGTCGATATTCTTCGGCGACCTGTTGCTCGCGCCCGTGGTTCAGGACGCCCCGGTGCGACACGCCGGGGAGATTGGCGAGTGAAATGTTGCGCAGCACGGGCTCTTCTAGGACCAGCCCAAGCGCCTTGCGGTCCTCGGTGACATAGGCAAGGCCCGCATCGATCGCCCGCGCCACGGTCGATGTATCGGCTGGCCGGCCGCTGATTGCCGCGCGGCCGGTGATGTTGCGTCCGTAGCTTCTGCCGAAAAGGCTCATGGCAAGCTCGGTCCGGCCCGCGCCCATCAGGCCGGCGATACCCACGATCTCGCCCCGCCGCACGTTGAAGGCCGCGTCGCGGATCATCTGGCGGCCCAATTGCTCTGGGTGCCAGACATTCCAGCCCGACACATCCAACAGCACTTCGCGAATGTCGGGGGTGCGCTCGGGGTAGCGATGTGCCATGTCGCGGCCCACCATGTCGCGGATGATGCGCTCTTCCGAGCCCTCGACGCCTTCCAGCGTCGAAACCGTGGCGCCGTCGCGCAGAACGGTAATTCGGTCGGCGACGCGCGCGATTTCATTCAGCTTGTGCGAGATCAGGATCGACGTGACCCCCTCGGCTTTCAGTTCCAGCAAAAGCTCCAAAAGCTTCTGACTGTCATTTTCCTGCAGGGCGGCGGTCGGCTCGTCGAGGATCAGAAGGCGCACATCCTTGGCCAGCGCCTTGGCAATCTCGATCAATTGCTGCTTGCCGACGCCGAGCTTTTCGACCTTGGTCACGGGCGCCTCGTCAAGGCCGACCTTGCGCAGCAACGCTTCGGTCTTCTGATAGGCAGCGGGCCAGTCGATCACACCCCGACGGGCGACCTCGTTGCCGAGAAAAAGGTTTTCGGCGATCGACAGAAGCGGCACCAGCGCCAGCTCCTGATGGATGATGATGATCCCCTTGGCCTCGCTGTCGCGGATCGTCTTGCAGACCAGCGGCTTGCCGTCGAACAGGATCTCGCCTTCGTAGCTGCCGTGCGGGTAGACACCCGACAGAACCTTCATCAGGGTCGATTTCCCGGCACCGTTCTCGCCGCAGATCGCGTGGATTTCACCGGCCTCGACGGTCAGGTTCACATGATCGAGCGCGCGGACGCCGGGGAAAAGCTTGCTGATCGCGCGCATTTCCAGAAGTGTCGCCATCGGGCTTCCCCTCCCCCGGCCTGTGTCTGCAAATTGTCCGGCCCGCAGCCGCTGTTGGGGCGGCGGGCCGGCGCGGCATCAGCTTATTTCAGCTGATCGGCCTTGTAGTAGCCAGAACCGACCAGAACCTTCTCGTAGTTTGTAGCGTCGACCGGCTGCGACGCCAGCAGGTACGACGGAACCACCTTGACGCCATTGTCGTAGGTCTTGGTATCGTTGATCTCGGGCTCCTTGCCCGACTCGATGGCATCCACCATCTTGACCGTGACCTTCGCCAGCTCGCGCGTATCCTTGAAGATCGACGAATATTGCTCGCCCGCGATGATCGACTTGATCGAGGGAACTTCGCAATCCTGGCCGGTGACGATCGGCATTTTCAGATCGCCAGAACCGTAGCCGACACCCTTGACAGACGACAAGATCCCGATCGAGAGCCCGTCGTAGGGCGACAAGGCGCCGTTGAGTACCTTGCCGCCGTAGTTGGCCGACAAGAGGTTGTCCATCCGCGCCTGCGCGACCGCGCCGTCCCATCGCAGCGTGCCGACCACATCCATGCCCTTCTGGCCCGACGGAATGGCGATGTCGCCGGCGTCGATCATCGGTTGCAGCACCGACATGGCCCCGTTGTAGAAGAAGAAGGCGTTGTTGTCGTCGGGCGAGCCGCCGAACAGTTCGATATTCCAGGGTTTGGTGTCCGGGAACCGGGCCTTGAGCCCTGCCACCAGCGATTCTGCCTGCTGCACGCCCACCTTGAAATTGTCGAAGGTGGCGTAATAGTCGACCGAGCCCGAATTGCGGATCAGCCGGTCGTAGGCGATGATCTTGATGCCGGCCGCGTGGGCATTGTCGAGCGCGTTCGACAGTGTCGTGCCGTCGATGGCCGCGATGACCAGAACCTTCACGCCCTTGGTGATCATGTTCTCAATCTGGGCCAACTGGTTCGGAATATCGTCTTCGGCATATTGCAGGTCGGTCGAATAGCCGGCGGCCTTGAATTGTTCGACCATCGAATTTCCGTCGGAAATCCACCGGGCCGAGGATTTCGTCGGCATGGAAATTCCGATGGTGCCCTTGTCCGCCGCCAGCAGCGGGGACGACAGCAGCGAAGTTGCCGATGCGGCAGCCGAAAGCGCGAGCAGCGCCCGTCTTGTCAGGTTCATGTTGTTCCTCCCTCAGCCGCCCTTTGCGGCAGCTCCTGTTCCGGCCGGATCCTTCGGTGTTGTGGCCCGAAGATAGCCGTGGGGCGGATGTTGCAATTTTATGTCATATCGGTCAAATGATGATATGTGAATTCTACATAGCAAAAGTGGTATGTAAATGACCGGACGCGCCGACATTCTCCAGCAGCGAGGCTTGAAGCTCAGCCATTTGCGAATGCTTGCAGCGCTGCGCGAAGCCGGGCAGATCGGCCTTGCAGCGGACCGGATTGGCATCACCCAGCCCGCCGCCTCGCGCCTTCTGGCCGAGATCGAGCGGATCGCAGGAATCGCCGTTCACGAACGCAGCGGGCGCGGCGTCGGGCTCACGCCGGCGGGCGAAGCGCTGGCCCGCAGGGCGCTCCGGGTGCAGATCGAACTGCGTGACGCCGCCCGCGACATCGCAGAGGTGGCGTCGGGCGGCACCGGTCATGTGCGCATCGGCTCTGTCACCGGTCCTGCACTCGACAGGGTTCTACCGGTTTTGCGCACCCTGCGGATGGCCGAGCCTTCGGTGACGACAGAGGTGGTCGTAGCGACATCCGACATCCTGTGCGAACAACTTCTGTCGGGGCAGATCGATTTCGCCATCGCGCGCCTGCTCGATACCGCCGAACCGGGGATATTGAACTGGCGAATGATCGCGCCCGAGCCGGTGTCGCTGATCGTCCGGAGCGGCCATCCGCTCGATGGGCGACGGCATGTCGCGCCCGAGGATTTGCTGGCCTACGATTGGGTTATGCCCGGGCCGCAGACGCTTTTGTCTCGCACGGTTCTGGCGCGGTTGCGCTCCCTGGGCCTGCCGCACCCGCAGCAGCGGCTGTCTACCGCATCCTTTCTGCTCACACTGGCGCTTTTGCAGCAATCCAACGCCATCGCGCCGCTGGCCCGCGCCGTTGCCGAAAGTTTCGCCAAGAAGGCAAACGCACCCTATGCGGAATTGCCGGTCGATCTCGGCATCGAGGTCGAGCCTTTCGGCCTCATCACCCGGCTTGGCGCTGTTCTTCCACCCGTGGCGCAGCGCCTGGCCGACCGGATCGCCGATCTGGCCTGACTGCAGGGTGCCCGGGCCGTCAGCCGCCCTGCATATAGGGCATGAGGACGACTTCGCTGTCAGGGCCGATCTTGGTGAACCAGGCCTCGCGATAGATCCTCCCGTCGACCGCAATCGAAACGCCCCGCTCGATCTGCGGCTTCAGCCCGGGGAAGCGCTCGGCCAATCGGTCAAGCAGTTCCCGGAAGCTGCGGGCCTCGATTTCAACCACTGCCTGCCCATCGGTGTGGACGCGCAACGATCCCCAAAGTGTCACCGCCACCATCCCTATTTTCCCGAGAGCGCCTTCAGAATGCGCGGCGGCGACATCGGCAGGCTGGCCATCCGCGTGCCGATGGCGCGCGACACGGCGTTTGAAAGCGCTGCGAGCGGCGGCACGATGGACGTTTCGCCAACGCCGCGCACGCCGTATGGGTGGCCCGGATTGGGAATTTCGAGGATTACCGTCTCGATCGACGGCAGGTCCGAGGCAACCGGAATGCGATAGTCGAGAAAGCCCGGGTTCTGCAACCGCCCGTCCGCTCCGTAGATATACTCCTCGTTCAGCGCCCAGCCGATGCCCTGCGCCGCGCCGCCCTGCATCTGCCCTTCGACATAAGACGGATGCACCGCCTTGCCTGCGTCCTGAAAGACCGTGTAGCGCAAGACCTTGGTGGCCCCCGTTTCGCGGTCGACCTCGATATCGCACAGGTGAACACCAAAGCTGACTCCGGCGCCATCGGCATTGAATTCGTAGTGGCCCGCTATCGGCCCGCCGGTCTGGAAGGAAACGGCGGCGATTTCGGCCAGGGTCATGGGCGGGAATTTGCCCGCATTCGGTCCGGCGGGCATGGCCGCGCCGTCTTTCCATTCCACCGCCTCTTCGTCGATCCCCCAGATCTTCGCCGCGCGGCCGCACATCTTCTTGATGGCATCCTGTGCCGCCTTGATCGTGGCGAGCCCCACCGCAAAGGTCACCCTGCTGCCGTCGGTCACGTCATTGTGGCCAAGCGAGGATGTGTCGGCGATGATCGTGCGGATCTGTTCGTAGGGAATACCCAGCTCTTCGGCCGCCATCAGGCTGATCGAGGCGCGCGAGCCGCCGATGTCGGGGTTGCCTTCGGTAATGCCTACGGTTCCGTCAGTGTTGACGTTCAGCGATACGCAGGTGTTGCCGCCGAAGTTGAACCAGAAGCCGGCCGAAAGCCCGCGTCCCTGCCCCTCGGCCAGCGGCGCGTGATAGTGCGGGTGTGCCTTGGCCGCCTCGAGCGTGGCGATCAGGCCGATATCGTCGAAGGTCGGCCCATAGGACGATTTCGTGCCCTTGCGTGCCGCGTTCATCAGCCGCACGTCGAGGGGGTCAAGCCCGAGCATCTGGCAAAGCTCGTCCACCACGCTTTCCACCGCATAGATCGCCTGCGGTGCGCCCGGCGCGCGATAGGCGGCCTCTTTCGGGCGGTTGGTCAATGCGTTCCAGCCAAATGTTCGCACCGCGGAAAGGTCGTAAGCCGCAAAGGCAGCCTGCGCGCCCATGTCGACCGTCCCGCACTGGAACGCCCCGCCCGAATAGCGCAGGTGCGCTTCGGCGGCGGTGATGCGCCCGTCGCGGCGCATCCCGATCTTGACGTCGATCGAGGACGACACAGTGGGCCCCGTCGCCCGGAAAACCTCGTCGCGGGTCATGACAATCTTGACCGGCCGCCCGGACTGGCGCGACAGCGCAAGCGCCACAGGCTCGATAAATACGGTGGTCTTGCCGCCAAACCCCCCGCCGATTTCCGAGGCCGTAACCCGCAGCTGGCTCGCCTCCATCCCCAAAAGAGCGGCACACAGGGTCCGCACGTTATACTGGCCTTGCGTGCAGCACCAAAGATCGGCCTTGCCGTCGGCGTTCATCGCCGCGAGACAGGCGTGGGGTTCAATATAGCCCTGGTGGGTGGCGGCCGTGGTAAAGCTGCGTTCGACCACGAGATCGGCCTTGGCGAAACCTGCGGCAACATCGCCATGGCCGAACTCGCAATGATGCGTCACGTTGGCCGACATGCCCGCCGGCACGCTTTCCAGGCTGCGTCCGGCCTGCACCACCGGCGCGTCGTGGCGCATGGCCAGGTCAACGTCGGTGACATGGGGCAGGGGGCGGTAGTCGACCTTGATCAGCTTCAGCGCCGCGCGCGCCACGTCGGCGCTGATTGCAGCCACGGCCGCGACCGCATGGCCATCGTAAAGCGCCTTGCCGGCAGCCAGACAGTTTTCCTGAATGTCGCGCAGGAAATCGTCGGTCTGCGCGACAAGATCGGCGCCTGTCACCACCGCCTTGACCCCCGGCAACGCCGCGGCCGCAGAAATGTCTATGCTGCGGATTTCGGCATGGGCATGCGGGCTGCGCAGGATCGCGCCGGTCAGCATTCCGGGCGCCGTCACGTCGGCTCCGTATAGGGCGCGGCCCTTGACCTTGTCGATCCCGTCGGGGCGTGGGGGGCGTGTGCCGACCTGCTTGAAGGTGCGCTTCGGGGTTGCGGTATCCATCATGCGGCCCTCATCCTGGCGGCCGCATCCTGAACGGCGGCGATGATCTTGTCATATCCCGTGCAGCGGCAGAGATTGCCAGCCAGCCAATAGCGCAACTCGCTGTCGGTCGGGTCGGGGTTCTTCGCCAGAAGCGCCTTGGCCGCGACCAGGATGCCCGGCGTGCAGATCCCGCACTGAAGGGCGGCATGGTCGATGAAGGCCTGTTGCAGGGGGTGCAGGCCGTCGCCCGGTGCCATGCCCTCGATGGTGCCAATCTCGGCGCCATCGGCCTCGGCCCCGAGGACAAGACAGGAACAGACCAGCCGGCCGTTCAGCGTAATCGAACAGGCGCCGCAATCGCCGGTGCCGCAGCCCTCTTTGGCGCCGGTCAGGCCCAGCCGGTTGCGCAGCACGTCAAGCAGCGGCTCGTCGGGCGCGCAGACGAACTCGACGGCGTCGCCGTTCACGGTGGTTGCTACATGGATCGTCTTCATTTCTGTCCTCCGGCGCGTTCATAGGCCTTGAGGGCGGCCCGTCTGGTCAGAACCCCCGCCACCTGGATGCGGAATTCGATGGTGCCGCGTTTGTCGTCGATCGGATTGCAGGCGGCCGATGCGGCAGCGCCAAGTGCCGCGAGCGCATGGGGGCCAAGGTCGGTGCCGATAATGGCGCGGGCCGCCGCGTCGACCAACAGAACGGTCGGGGCGACGGCGCCAAGCGCCACCCGCGCGGCCGTGATCTTGCCTTGCGCGTCCAGGGTCAGGCTGACCCCGGCCGAAGCCACGGCGATGTCCATCTCGGTGCGCGGGATGAAGCGCAGGTAGGCGTCGCCCGATCGGGGGGGGCGCGCAGGCAACAGGAACGACGTGATGATTTCGCCCTTGGCGAGCCGTGTGCGCCCGGGGCCCGCCGGAATATCCTCGACAGGGCAGTCGCGTGTACCCGCGGGGCCAACGATGCGGGCGACCGCCGCTGCGGCGACCAGCCCCGGAACCGCATCCCCGGCCGGCGAGGCATTGCACAGATTGCCCGCCATTGTCGCGCGGCCCTGCACCTGGGTCGAGCCGATCAGCTGGAAGCCTTCGGCAACGCCGGGCCACATCGCACAGACGCCCGCATGTTCGCCAAGCTCGGCACCCGACACTGCCGCGCCGATCCGGTAACCGCCGGCTTCGGGCGTTATTTCGCGCAGCCCGGGGATATCCTTGATGTCGACGATCAGCTCAGGTTCGACCATCCGCGCCTTGATCTGCACCAGAACATCGGTGCCCCCGGCGAGCACCCGCGTGACGCCGGTTGCCTGACCAAGCAGGGCCGCCGCCTCTGCTGCCGTACTGACCTTCGCGTACCGCATCCTGTTCCCTTTGCTCCGAGCTTTGACCGACAGACGCAAGTGTAACCACGCGCCGCAGAGAAGGTCCACACCCCAAGAGACCGCGATCCGGCACTTGAGCGACATCCGCCGTGCTTGCGGCTGCGTGGATTCAGAGGGCGGCTTCGGGGGATGGCAAAGCTGCCCCACCCGCCGAATCGAACCGGCAGGGCCCGGCCCGCATGCTGCGGGTCATGCCGGGTTGCGGAACCGGCAGGTGTTAGCGACCCACCCCGACATAGGCTTCGAAACCTGCCTTTTGGGCGTCGGCCGGCGAATAGACGTTGCGCAGATCGGCCATGCGCGCATGCGCCATCGCCCCGGCCAGGCGCTTGAGGTCAAGCGCGCGGAATTCGTTCCACTCGGTCAGGATCACCACCGCGTCGGCGCCCTTTGCCGCTTCGTAGGTATCGTCCAGCCACTGCACGCCGGGCAAGAGCTGCTGGCCCTCGCGCCGGCCCTGCGGATCGACGACGCGCACTTTCGCGCCGCCACCGACCAGCGCCGGCACGATTGTCAGCGACGGCGCTTCGCGCATGTCGTCGGTGTTGGGCTTGAAGGTGACGCCGAGGATCGCCACCGTCTTGCCGTTCACCGATCCGCCGCACAGGTCGAGAATCTTGGTCACCATCCGCCGCTTGATCTCTTCGTTCACCTTTATGACGGTCTCGATGATCTGGATGGGGGCGGCATATTCCTGCGCGGTGCGCGCCAGAGCCTGGGTGTCCTTGGGGAAGCACGATCCGCCATAGCCCGGCCCGGCATGCAGGAACTTGTTGCCGATGCGTCCGTCCAGCCCGATGCCGCGCGACACCTGCTTCACATCCGCACCAACCTTTTCGCACAAAAGGGCGATTTCGTTGATGAAGGTGATCTTGGTGGCGAGGAACGCGTTGGCGGCATATTTGATCATCTCGGCGGTTTCGAGATCGGTGTAGAGAATAGGGTAGTCGCGAAGGAACAGCGGCCTGTAGACCTCGCCCATCACGTCGCGGGCGCGGTCGGTCGTGACCCCGACCACCACCCGGTCAGGTCGCATGAAATCGTCGATCGCCGCCCCTTCGCGCAGGAATTCCGGGTTCGATGCCACGTCGAAATCAGCCTTTGGCGCGGCTGTGCGGATTGCTTCGGCGACGGACCCGTTGGTGCCGACCGGCACGGTCGATTTGGTCACGACCACCGCATAGCTGGTCAGCGCCCGCCCGATCTCTTCGGCCGCCGCCATCACATAGGACAGGTCGGCATGGCCGTCACCCCGCCGCGTGGGCGTGCCTACGGCGATGAAAACCGCCTCGGCCCCGTCGACCGCCGTCGCCAGATCGCCGGTGAAGCTCAACCGCCCGGCCGCCACGTTCTTGGCCATCAGCACGTCAAGCCCCGGCTCGTAGATCGGGATTTCACCCGCCTTCAGCATGGCCACCTTGCGGGGATCCTTGTCGACACAGACGACATCATGGCCGAAATCGGAAAAGCACACGCCTGACACCAGTCCGACATATCCCGTTCCGATCATCGCGATCTTCATGGCTTACCCTCGCAAGAACCTCGCGCCTGACATGCGGGAAAGCCCGGCCCGCGTCAACGCCGGGCGTGGGCGCGCCCCGCTTCGGCAGGCCGTTGTGCGCATTCGCACAACAATCGCGCCGACAAGCGGCTTTTTGCCAAGCTGCACCTTCCACGCCGCGCGCCCGACGCATCCTGCCTTCATTGTGGTCCAAATATCCCCGCCGGCGGCCTCCACCGCCGCCGTCGGGCGACCCCGCTACATGCAGGCGTCGAACAGCGCGCGGGTGTTTTCCCGCGTCATCGCCACCGGATTGCCGCCGCAGGACGGATCTTCCAGCGCCATCTCGGTCAGCCGGTCGAGATCGCCGAACTGCACGCCCAGTGCCGACAGGTTTTCGGGGATGTTCAGCGCGGTGCGCAGTTCCATGATCTGATCGTGAAAGCCCGTGAACCCGCCGTCAAAGCCCAGATAGGCCGCCGCCCGCTCGATCCGGTCCTCGATGGCCTGGCGGTTGAACTCCAGCACCATCGGCATGACCACCGCATTGGTCGTGCCGTGATGGGTGTTATAGACCGCGCCGATCGGATGGCTGAGGCTGTGAATCGCGCCAAGCCCCTTTTGAAAGGCGACAGCGCCCATGGCGGCGGCACTCATCATATGGGCGCGCGCGTCCAGATCGTTGGGGTTGCGATAGACCTTCGGCAGGTTTTCGAACACCAGTCGCATCCCCTCCAGCGCGATCCCCTGGCTCATCGGGTGATAGAAGGGCGACGAATAGGCCTCGAGACAATGGGCAAGCGCGTCCATCCCGGTGCCGGCGGTGATGAATTTCGGCATGCCGACGGTCAGGGCCGGGTCGCAGATGGTGACGGCCGGCATGAGCCTGGGGTGGAAGATGATCTTCTTCTTGTGCGTTGACGAATTGGTCAGCACACCGGCGCGCCCGACCTCGGATCCGGTACCGGCGGTGGTCGGTACGGCGATGATCGGCGCGATCTTCGACGCATCGGCGCGGGTGAACCAGTCGTCCACATCCTCGAGATCCCAGACCGACAGGTCGGCCCGCTGATGTGCCATCAGCGCAATCATCTTGCCAAGGTCCAGCGCCGAACCGCCGCCGAAACAGATCACGCCGTCATGGTGCCCGGCCTTGTAGGCCGCGATCCCGGCCGCCATGTTCCCTTCGTTCGGGTTCGGGTCGACCTCGGAAAAGACCGCGCGACCAAGGCCGGCCTTGTCCAGCACATCAAGCGCCGCCGCCGTGATCGGCAGGCCCGCCAGCGCCTTGTCGGTGACCAGAAGCGGCTTTTTCAGCCCGACCGATCTGCAATGATCGGACAATTCGGCAATCCGGCCCACGCCGAATTTGATCGCGGTCGGGTAGGACCAGTTGCGGTTGGGAACGCTGTGGGTCATTTCGTCACCTTCTTCAGATGGTAGGATTTCGGTCGCGTCACCGAATGAAAGCCGAGATAGGAAAGGCTGCCGCCGCGGCCGGTATCCTTGCAGCCGGTCCAGCACAGTGCCGGGTCGAGATAGTCGCAACGGTTCATGAAGACGGTGCCGGTTTCAACCTGCGCCCCGATTTCGGCGGCCTTGTCGGGGTCTGCGGTCCAGATCGAAGCCGTCAGGCCATAGGGGCTGTCATTCATCATGGCGATCGCATGCGCATCGTCCTTGACCGGCATGATTGCCACAACCGGGCCAAAGCTTTCCTCGCGCATCACCCGCATTTCATGGTTCACATCCACGAGGATCTGCGGGGCGAGGTAGGTGCCGCCGTCATCCTCGGGAAAGAGCGTGGGGTCGATCAGTGCCGTGGCGCCATCGGTCAGTGCATCGTGGATCTGGCTGCGCACCACGTCGGCGAACCGCTTGTTGGCCATCGGCCCGAGGGTGGTCGCGGGGTCGAACGGGTTGCCGAGTTTCAGATTTTTCACCCATTTGACCGATTTCTCGACGAAAGCGGCGTAAAGGCTCTGGTGCACATAGATGCGCTCGATCCCGCAGCAGCACTGGCCAGAGTTGTACATCGCCCCGTCCATCAGCGTGTCGACTGCGGCGTCGAGATCGGCGTCGGCGCGGACATAGCCGGGGTCCTTGCCGCCGAGTTCGAGCCCAAGGGGCGTGAAGGTTCCGGCCGCGGCCCTTTCCATCGCCTGTCCACCCCCGACCGATCCGGTGAAATTCACAAAGCCAAAGGCGCGGGCGCCGATCAGATATTCCGTGGTTGCATGGTCGAGAACGACGTTCTGGAACACGTCCGCCGGAACGCCCGCCGCGTGGAACGCCTCGGCCAGCCGTTCGCCGACCATCAGCGTCTGGCTCGCATGTTTCAGGATCACGCTGTTGCCGGCGATCAACGCCGGGGCAAGCGTGTTGATCGTGGTCAGGTAAGGGTAGTTCCAGGGCGCCACGATGAACACGACACCCAACGGTTCGCGGGCGATATAGCGGCGGAACCGGTCGCTGTCTTCGACCATCATCGGTGCCAGCGTCTTTTCGGCGATCTCGGCCATGTAGTTCGTGCGGTCGTTCACCCCGCCGAATTCGCCGCCATAGCGAGTGGGGCGGCCCATCTGCCAGGCAAGCTCGTCAACGAGCGTCGCTTTCATGTCGTTCAGCCTGGCCACGCCGGCCTTCACAAGGGCGATACGCTCGGCCAGGGGCCGTTCCGCCCAGCCTGTCTGTGCGGACTTGGCGCGCGCCGCCGCAGCGGTCGCCTCGTCGGGCGTCAGGGGTGTCCGTTCGGCGTAGACCGACCCGTCGACGGGGCTGATAAGGTGTATTGGCTTCATGTCATTGTCCTCACAAGGCAGGCAAAGCCCGCCGTCATTCCGGGTCGGGCACATTGGCCGGTGATCACGCCCGTTCGAGAAGCCGCTGGATTTCAAAATCCGTGACCACGCGGTCGGTCTCGGAAATTTCCCATTGGGCAGCATGGTGGTAGTGGTCGACGACATCGTCGCCAAAGGCCGCGCGCAGCATCTTCGATCCATGCAGCAGCACCGCTGCCTCGCGCAGGGTATGGGGAATTTCCCGCGCGCCGCCCGCGTGATACATGTCGCCCGACATTTCCGGTTCGAGTTTCATCTTCTTCTCTATCCCATCCAGCCCCGCGGCGAGAAGCGCCGCACAGCAAAGATAGGGGTTCACATCGCTTCCGGGAATGCGGCATTCGACCCTGACGGCCTTGGTGTGTTCGCCGCAGATGCGGAACCCGGCCGTGCGGTTGTCCGCGCTCCAGACCGCCTTGGTCGGGGCAAACATGCCGATGGTGAAGCGCTTGTAGCTGTTAACGTAGGGGGCGAGAAAGGCGGTGATGTCGCGGGCATGGGCAAGCTGGCCGGCCAGGAAGTGTTTCATCAGCCCCGACATGCCATGTGCGTCGGTCTTGTCGGCAAAGGCGGGCTTGCCGTCGCGGGTCCAGAGCGACTGGTGGACATGGCTCGACGAGCCGGCCCTGCGGTGGTCGTATTTGGCCATGAAGGTGACCGACCGACCCTTGGTCCAGGCGATTTCCTTGACCCCGTGCTTGACGATCACATGGTTGTCGGCAGTGTCGAGCGCGTCGGAATAGCGATAGTTGATTTCTTCCTGGCCGGCGTCCGCCTCGCCCTTGGAATTTTCGACCGGGATGCCGGCGCCATAAAGCCCGTTTCTGACGGCGCGCATCACGTCTTCTTCCTTGGTGGTCTGGAAGATGTGGTAATCCTCGTTATAGGCGCTGATCGGTTTCAGGCCGGTGAAGTTGGAATCGCGCAAGGATTCGTAGCTGTTCTCGAACAGAAAGAATTCCAGTTCGGTCGCCATCATCGGCTCGAACCCCAGGGCGCGCGCCCTGGCGACCTGACGCTTCAGCACCGCGCGCGGCGAATGGGGCACCTCTTCGTGCGTATGATGGTCAAGAAGGTCGCACAGCACCATGGCGGTTCCCGGCAGCCAGGGCACCAGCCGCAGGGTCGCCAGGTCGGGTTTCATCACATAGTCGCCATAGCCCTTTTCCCAGCTCGACGATTTGTAGCCCGGGACGGTGTTCATCTCCATATCGACGGCCAGCAGGTAGTTGCAGCAATGCGTTTCCTCCCAGCCGCCATGGACGAAGAACCCGGCATGGAACCTCTTGCCCATCAGCCGCCCCTGCATGTCCGCCGCCGCCACCAGAACCGTGTCGATTTCGCCTGCGGCAACAGCCTTTTTCAGCGCGTCGAGTGTCAGATTTCCAGCCATTTTGTCTCTCCCTTGCCGGCGGGTGCGCTTTCGTTCTCATCCGCCTCTTTTGATATTCAGCCCTTGCCGGCCGATCCCGCCGGCGCGGCCCTTCGGTGGCGGCCGCGCTGCAATTCGCCTAACGCGGCGCGAAGAACCGGGGCCAGTCGGTCGGCCATGGCAGCCTCGGCATCGGGGCTGGCGATCAGATCGTTGCGAATTTCGAGCATCACATTGTCGAGCCCGTAGGGCGTGGCATGCAGCCGCAGTGTATGGGTCACCGAATCGGCGGCGGAATAGGGTTGGTTCAGTTCGCATCGAAGATCGGTCGCCGCCCGAGCAGCGTCCAGCACATTCAGCGCGAACGCGGGGTCGGCATCGTGGATCACCCCGAGTTCGACCGCGCGCGGCTTGCCGAAATAGACCGACGTGAAGGAATGGATGGTCACGATGACCGGGGGGCGGCCAAGGGCCAGGCGCCCGGCGATTTCGGCGCTGACAGCGGCATGGAAAGGCAGATAGACCATCTCGGTCCGTTGGTGCCGGTCGGCGGCGGACAGGGCGGCATTGCCCGGAATTTCGTGAATTTCGCTTATGGCGGGCATTGCGCCCGGCGCGTGGGGCGGACGGTTCAGATCATAGATCAGCCGCGAGACGGTGGCATGGATCAGCCCGGCATCCAGCCGCCGGGCCAGAGCGCGCGCCAATCCGACCGCGCCCGGATCCCAGGCGATATGGGCGCGGCGCTCGGCAACGCCAAGCCCGAGCGTTCCGAAGGCCTTGGGAAAGCGGTTGCTCGCATGTTCGCAGATCACGAGAAACTCACCCTTGCCATGAAGGTTCTCAGCGGCGAAAACCGGACTGTTCAACATGGGCGTCGGGGCCATCGGCGGGGGGTCCTTGTAGGTGGACGCAGGCTCATATGCCGGGGTCGGACTGTCAAGATATTTCCTAACCGAATTTTTCTGTTAAGATCGTTTCTTGTGGGTTGGGCGATCGAGGACAAGGTGCAAGATGGCCGCAACCAGACAGACGATCGAACAGCAGATCCGCCAGAGCTTCGACGCCCTGACCCGTGCCGAACGGCAACTCGCGAGCCATATCACGCGCAACTATCCGGTGGCGGCGCTCGGCTCGATCACCGCGCTGGCCAAAGGGGCCGAGGTTTCGACGCCTACGGTGGTGCGCCTGGTCCAGAAGCTTGGCTACAAAGGGTATCCCGACTTTCAGATCTCGATCCGCGCCGAGGTGGAAGAACGGCTGATCTCGCCCCTGACCAAGCATGATCGTTGGGCGGGGGGCGTGCCGGAAACCCATATGCTGAACCGCTTTGCCGATGCGGTCGTGGGCAACCTTCAAGCCACGCTGAGCCAGATAGACCATGCGGAATTCGACGCGATCGCAGCACTGATGGCCGATCCTGGGCGCAAGGTCTTTGCCATGGGCGGGCGCATCACCCATTCCATAGCCGACTACTTCATCACCCACATGCGGGTGATCCGCCGCAATGTGACGCTGATTTCGGATACATCGAGCGCCTGGCCGCCGGCGCTGATCGACCTGGCGGCAGGGGATATATTCCTGGCCTTCGACATTCGTCGCTATGAAAACAACGTCCTTCAGGTCGTCGAGATCGCCGCCGATCAGGGGGCCGAGGTGGTGCTGGTGACCGACCAATGGGTCTCGCCCGCCGCCACCCACGCGCGTTACCGGTTGTCGGCGCATGTCGAGGCGCCGTCCGCCTGGGATTCGACCGTGGCAATCCAGGTGCTGATTGAAACCCTGCTGGCGGCGGTCGAAAGCTTGACCTGGGATGAAACGCAAACCCGGATGAAACGGCTCGAGGATCTATATGCCCGATCGCGGTTTTTTCGCCGGGGAAAGTGACAGAAGCGGAATTGATGATGCCGCCCATCCCTGTAACCACCAAAGATCGCGCAGTTACGGCGCCGCATCCCGCAGCCAGCCGGCCTGAAACCTGAGCGTCGGGCAGCCGGTAAAGCGGCCAAGCCGCACCAGTTCCGCCTCGAGTCGCGCGATTCGTCTGCGCCCCATGGCAACCCCCCGTTCGGGCCAGAAGGCAGCGATGGCCAACGTTTCCTCGGCCCGCAGGCACTTGGCGTCGATCCTGCCGATCAGGCGCGCGCCCTCGAGGACGGGAAAGACGTAGTAGCCGTAGCGGCGCTTCGGCTCGGGCACGAAAACCTCGATCCGGTAGTGAAATCCGAACAGCCGCTCGGTGCGATTGCGGTCGCGCAAGGCGGGGTCGAAGGGCGACAATATGCGCACCCGGTCGGGCGGTTCCGGTGCGGCAAGGGCGGCGCTGACCAGTCCCGGCGCGGCGAAATGGCGCCGCTCGCTGCCATCGGCTAGGCCGATCAGAACCTCTTCGATCTCGCCTCGCCGCAGGGCTGCCGCGCACCAGGTGCGGGCTTCATCGGGTGCGATCTTGCCCCAGAAGGCAGCCAGTTCGCCACTGGTCGCAAAGCCAAGGCGCGACAGTGCCTCGCGGCAGGACCAGTCGATGGTCGCCTCTGGCCCCGGATCGGCGGTGGCGGGATAGACCCGTTCGGCCAGGTCGTAAATCTTGGCAAAGCCGTCGCGCCGGGTGATGGCCAGCCGCCCAGCCCGCCAGAGATATTCAAGCGCGGCCTTGGACGGATGCCATTCCCACCAGCCGCCCTTGCCGCGCGCCTCGTCAGTTCCGACTTCGCCCGACCCGCACGGGCCATTGTCGCGGATATGGGCCAGCACATCGGCGATCTTTTCGCGGAAGGCGCTGCCCTGCCACCCTTCCCACCGGTCGGGGATGCGGTCATGGTCGCGGGCAAAGCGCAACTGCCAATAGGGCAGGAACTCGGTCGGAATCAGTGCCGCGTCATGGGTCCAATGTTCGAAGACCGCGCGGTCGCGTTTCAGCAGCGGTACCAGGTTTTCCGGCCGGTACGCCTGGCGCCGCGACCACAGGATCATATGGTGCGCCCGTTCGACCGTGTTGATGCTGTCGACCTGCACGAACCCCAGCCGCCGGATCAGGGCGAGCAGCTCCGCCCCCCTGGCCGGGCCCGTCGGGGCCTCGGCCAGCGCGTGCCGGTCGAGAAACAGCCGTCGTGCCAGCGCATTCTCGATCCGCGGCAGGCTCATGCGCCCCAGGTCCGTTCAAGAAGGGCCAGCCAGTTGTCGCAGGCGATCTTGCGGATCAGGTCGGCGTCGAAGCCATGATCGGCAAGCGCTGCCAACAGGCGCGGCAGCCCGGCGACATCGCCAAGATCGGCGGGCATTTCCGCCCCGTCGAAATCCGAGCCGAAGCCGACGTGGTCTTCGCCCAGATGGGCGATCAGATGATCGAGATGGCGCAAGATCGGCTCCCAGCCCTTGAATGGCATGCGCCGGCCGTCCGGGTTCAGGAACACGGTGGCGAAGTTCAAGCCCACCATGCCGCCGCTGTCGCGGATCGCGGCCAGTTGCCGGTCGGTCAGATTGCGGGTCGAAGGGGTCACATGGTGGGCGTTGGAATGGGTAGCGACCAGCGGCGCATCGCTGAGGGCCGCTACATCGTCAAATCCTTTCTCGTTCAGGTGCGACAGGTCGATCATGATCTTCAGGCGGTTACATTCGCGCACCAGCCGCTTGCCCGCGCTGGTCAGGCCCGGCCCGGTATCGGGGTCGCCGGGATAGCGGAAAGGCACGCCATGGCCAAACACCGTGGGCCGCGACCAGACCGGGCCGAGCGACCGCAATCCCGCCGCATGCCAGACATGCAGCGTGTCGAGATCCTCGCCGATCGGTTCCGCCCCTTCCATATGCAGGATCGCGGCGATCCGTCCGGCCGACATGGCGCCACGGATATCGGTCACCGATTTGCAGATCGACAGCGTGCCGGTGCGTTCCAGCGCCATGAGATGGCCGGCCATGGCGAGCGCCACCGGCTGCGCCTCGGGCGCCGGAATGCCGCCGGGAAAAGGCAGATCGAAGGGCGGCGCGTCCATGGCGCGGTCGAGGGCCGGTCCGAGCGCCAGGCCCGTCGGCGCAGGCGACGGGATGTAGATCGCAAAGAAACCACCGGCAAACCCGCCCGCCCGCATCCGCGGCAGATCGAGATGCCCACCCCCCGCGCGTCCTTCCCAGATTTCGGTGCGATGGCCGGGCAAGTTGTAAAGACGCAGCAAGAAATCGTTGTGGCCGTCAAATACCGGAATCATGGGGCCTCGTTAATCGTGACGCGCGACCCGGGCGGGCGCCCGCCAAGCCATAACGCGCTATTGCGGGCCTGCATAGATTGGCGCTTGGCGCGCGCAGGCTTTTCGCGGCCCTTCCCCGCGGCTGCCTTGTCAACGCTGCGCAATTCGGGGAGAGTTCGCGGGAACCACAGGAGCCGATGATGCGACTTGCCGGGCGAACCGTCCTTGTTACCGCCGCGGGCCAGGGTATCGGCCGGGCGTCGGCGCTTGCCTGTGCCGCCGAAGGGGCGCGGGTGATCGCCACAGACATCAATGCCGATGCGCTGGCGACATTGGCCGGCGCCATGCCGCGGATCGCGACCCGCCCGCTCGATGTGCGCGACGATGGGGCCGTTCGGGCGCTTGCCGATGATCTCGGCCCGATTGACGGGCTGTTCAACTGCGCGGGGTTCGTCCATCACGGCACGATTCTCGAGATCACCGATGCCGACTGGGCCTTTTCGTTCGACCTCAACGTCACATCGATGTTTCGCATGTTGCGCGCGTTTCTGCCCGGCATGATCGCGCGGGCGGGCGAAACGGGCGATGCGTCGGTCGTGAACATGGCTTCGGTCGCGTCGTCGGTGAAGGGCTTTCCGAACCGCACGCTCTATGGGGCGACCAAGGCGGCGGTGATCGGCCTGACCAAGGCGGTCGCTGCCGATTTCGTGCGGTCGGGCCTGCGCTGCAACGCGCTTTGCCCGGCCACGGTCGATACGCCGTCGCTGCGCGGCCGGATCGCGGCCGCTGCCGACCCCGCGCAGGCCGAAAAGGATTTCATCGCCCGCCAGCCCATGGGCCGTCTGGCCGGGGTCGAGGATATCGCGCCGATGGTCATCTATCTTCTGTCGGGCGAATCGCGGTTTGTCAGCGGCCAGGCGGTGCTGGTCGACGGTGGCGTCACGATCTGAACGAAAGGCAGCCTTGCATGAAACTTTTGCGCTACGGGCCCAAGGGGCAGGAAAAACCGGGGCTTCTCGATGGCGCGGGCCGGGTGCGAGACCTTTCGGCCCATGTCGGCGACATTGCGGGTGCGGCGCTTTTGCCGGACACGCTGGCGCGCCTGTCCGTCATCGACCCCGAAAGCCTGCCGCTGGTTGCCGGGATGCCGCAACGGGGCTTGCGCCTCGGCCCCTGCGTCGGCCAGGTGGGAAAATTCATCTGCATCGGCCTCAACTATGCCGACCATGCCGCCGAAAGCGGCCTGCAGGTGCCGCCCGAGCCGGTGATCTTCAACAAATGGACCTCGGCCATATGCGGGCCGGACGATACCGTGGAAATCCCGCGCGGCTCGGTGAAAACCGACTGGGAGGTCGAGCTGGCCGTCGTCATCGGCAAGCCTGGCAAATATATCGAGGAAGCCCGAGCGCAAGCGCATGTGGCGGGCTATTGCGTCGTCAACGACGTGAGCGAGCGCGATTACCAGATCAACCGCGCCGGCACCTGGGACAAGGGCAAGGGCTGCGACACGTTCGGCCCGATCGGGCCCTGGCTGGTGACCCCGGACGAGGCGGGCGATGTCGGCAATCTGAGAATGTGGCTCGAGGTCGATGGCCGGCGCTTCCAGAATGGTTCGACCGCAACCATGGTCTACAAGGTGCCCTTTCTGATTTCCTACGTCAGCCGCTTCATGTCACTTCAGCCGGGCGACGTGATTTCGACCGGAACGCCGCCGGGGGTGGGCATGGGGCAAAAGCCCCCGGTCTATCTGAAGGGCGGCGAGGTGGTGCGGCTGGGTGTGGAAGGGCTGGGCGTCCAGACCCAGCATGTCGCCCTGGGCTGATGGGCGGAGGACCTTTTGCAATTGCGCCAAATTGCCCGATGCACGCCATGATTGCGCCATGGAGGGCCTGCATCAATTAACCATCAGCGGACCGGCGAAAAAGGAGCTGGCAGAATGAAAATCCTCGCGGCAGTCATTGCCCGTATCGTGCCGAAGCGGCCGGACGAGCCCGACCTGTTCGACAAGCGCCTCGAAAAACTGGCCAAGCCGGCCCCGCGTGCCTATGGCCGCCAGGCGGGCGCGGCGGGGGTCCCGGTGCTGTTCCGGCGCGAACTTGGCCACGCCTGACGGTCAGAAGTTGACGGCCACTCCCGGCAGGTTCAGCGCCTTCACCAGATCGCGGACTTCCTGACGCGCGGCGACGTTCGACAAGTTCAGGTTCTCGACCCCCACGTCGCGTAAATCCAGCAGCGTCAGTCCGCGCGGGAAAAGCTCGCGGAAGATCACGCGCTCGGAAAAGCCCGGCGCGACGCGGAAGCCGATGCGCTTGGACAGTTGCTCGAGCGCATCGCCCACTTTCTTCTTGTTGTGCATCTGCTGGGCGCCGAGCCGATTTCTGAGCACGATCCAGTCGATCGGCTTCAACCCGGCGCGCGCCCGAAGCTGGCGCGCCGACCAGACCATTTCCGAATAGATCGACGGGCCGGTGACCCGGCTCGTATCGGGGTCGATCCGGGCCAGAAGGTCGAAATCGATGAAACTATCGTTGAGCGGCGTAATCAACGTGTCCGCCAGCGAATGGGCGACCTGGCTCAGCCGCGTATGGCTGCCGGGGCAGTCGATGATGATGAACTCGGCGTCCTTTTCCAAGGCCGCCACCGCCGCCGACAGCCGCCGGTCATAGACATTTTCAATCGGCTCGGCCGCCGTCTTTTCCACCTCGGGCAGGTCGCGGTAGTCGGGCGTTGGCAGGCTCAGCCCCTCCTTGCGCGCATAGGCGAGGCGGTTTTCGATATAGCGGCCGAAACTGCGCTGGCGCAGGTCGAGATCGAGCGCCCCAACCTTGTGACCCATCCGCACCAGGGCCGTGGCCACATGCATGCAGGTCGTGGATTTGCCGGACCCGCCCTTTTCATTGCCAACGATGATGATGTGCGCCACAGACTTCCCCCGGCCAGAGACTCAAAAGGCGCGCCGTTTCCAGCGCGCCCTGACTATATGTTGTATGCGCCCTTCTGGAAAGCGCAACCGGCTCAGAATCCGAGGCCGGCGTACTTGTTCTTGAACTTCGACACGCGGCCGCCGGTGTCCAGCAGCTTGGCCGAACCGCCGGTCCAGGCCGGATGCACCGAAGGGTCGATGTCGAGCGCCATCTGGTCGCCGGCCTTGCCCCAGGTCGATTTGGTCTGGAACACGGTGCCGTCGGTCATCTTGACGTTGATCATGTGGTAGTCGGGGTGAATGTCTTTTTTCATGGTCCCGATCCTTATTCGGCTTTGGCTTTGTAGGTGGAATCTTCTGCGATCCGGGCCGATTTGCCGCGGCGGTCGCGCAGATAGTAAAGCTTGGCGCGGCGCACACGGCCGCGACGGACCACTTCGATCGAATCGATGTTGGTCGAATAGAGCGGGAAGACGCGTTCGACACCTTCACCGAACGAGATCTTGCGCACCGTGAACGAGGCGGAAATCGTGGCCCCACCCTTGCGCGAGATGACGACGCCTTCGTAGTTCTGGACGCGGGTGCGGGTGCCTTCGGTGACCTTGTAGCCGACCTTAACCGTGTCGCCGGATTTGAAATCCGGGATCGTCTTGGCGAGGCTGGCAATCTGCTCGGCCTCGAGCTGGGCGATAATATCCATCGCATTTCCTTTCATGCTCGCGGTATGTCCGCGAAGGTGTTGGCACGATCCATGAGAGCTCTCGGTCTTCGATCGGGTCCCTGCCGGTTCGCACCGCCAAGCCCGCCAGAGGTCAGGTCGTTTTCTCTGTCCCGATCCGGGGCCCGGTTCCCGCCGAAGAAGGCGGGCGCGTCGGCCAATGGATCATGGCCCGGCGGACTCGGCGAGCCCCCGGACGGGCGGGGTATAGGGGGGAAGGGGCGGTGGGTCAAGGGGCAGGCTGGGGCAGGCCGCGCGCGCCGCCCGCCCGGCGGGCAGCAGGGCTATTAACCCGCACGGCCCTTGTGCGCCGCCCAGAGATCGGGCCTGCGTTCGCGGGTGACCCGTTCGGCCTCGGCACGCCGCCATTTCTCGATTTCGCCGTGGTGGCCCGACATCAGGACGGTTGGGATTTCGCGCCCCTCCCACACCGGGGGTTTGGTGAATTGCGGATATTCGAGAAGGCCCGCCGAAAAGCTTTCCTCGTCGGTCGACGCGGCGTTGCCGAGCACGCCGGGCAGCAGGCGCACGGTGGCGTCCAGCAGCGCCTGCGCGGCAATCTCGCCGCCGGTCAGGACAAAATCGCCAAGCGATATTTCCTCGACCGCGTAGGCCTCAAGCAGCCTTTCGTCGACCCCTTCGAACCGGCCGCACAAGAGCGTGCAGCCGTCGGTCGCCGCCAGGCGCCGCGCGGCCGCCTGATCGAAGGGCCTGCCGCGTGGCGAAAGATAGATCACCGGCCAGCGGGCGCGGTCAGGCGGCGTGCCGATCGCGGCCTGGTCGAGCGCCGCGGCCACGACGTCGGCGCGCAGAACCATGCCCGCACCGCCGCCGGCGGGCGGCTCGTCGACATTGCGGTGGCGACCCAGCCCGAAAGGGCGCAGGTCGATGGTTTCCAGCGCCCAAAGCCCTTCGGCCAGTGCCTTGCCGGTCAGCGAAAGGCCGAGCGTGCCGGGAAAAGCCTCGGGAAAAAGGGTGACGATGCGCGCGGCCCAGGCGCCCTTGAGCCTTGGCCGGTCGGTCATCAGCTCACGCGGTGTGCGGCTTGGCGTCACCGCGATCCGGCCGTGGGATTTCGGGTTTTCCGCGCTCATGCCCCGGTCGCCTCGATCTCGTCGGGCGGATCGACGATGATGCGGCGTGCGGTCAAATCGACCGTGGGCACGGTGGCGCGGGTAAAAGGCAGCAAAAGCGCAGACTTGCGGCCGGGAACGAAGATTTCGAGAATGTCGCCCGCGCCGTGGTTGTAGACGGCGCGAAGCGTGCCAAGCTGGGCGCCGGAAGCATCCCAGACATCCAGGCCTATCAGATCGGCGTGGTAGAATTCGTCGTCCGGCAGGTTCGGCAGCTTGTCGCGGTCGGCGTAAAGCGACAGGCCGCGCAGCGCGTCGGCCTGTTCCTTGGTCGCGATCCCCGACAGGCGGGCGACGAGGCCGTCGTTCAGGCCACGGGTCAAGGTGAGCGTGAAACTGCGGCTGCCGTCTTCGGTGTAAAGCGGCGCATAGGCGACGATGGCCTCGGGCTGGGCGCAGAAGCTTTTCAGCCGCACCTCGCCCCTGACCCCGAAGGCGCCGGCGATGGCGCCGACACAGATACGGTCAGTTGCCATTCGACGCCCCCGTGCAATCGGCCGCCGGGGCAGGGGCCCCGGCGAACAGGTGGTCGGCCTTCACGCCTGCCCAGAACGCCGCCGCGCAGAGCGTGACGGTAACGATGCGGCGCAGGAAAAAGCCAACGAACATGGCGGCTTACTCGGCAGTAGCGGCTTCGGCCTTCTTGGCCTTTTCGGCGGCGCGTTTCTTGGCCTTGTCACCGGGTTCGGCCTTTTGCAGGTTGGCGCGGGTGGCCTTGGGGCGGGCGCCCGAGGCTTCGAGGAAGCGGGCCACGCGGTCGGTCGGCTGGGCGCCCTGCGACAGCCAGTAGGTCACCCGTTCCATGTTCAGCTTGACGCGCTCTTCGTTGTCCTTGGCCAGAAGCGGGTTGTAGACCCCCAGCTTCTCGATGAAGCGGCCGTCGCGCGGCATGCGGCTGTCGGATGCGACGATCGAATAGAACGGGCGCTTTTTGGAACCGCCGCGCGCGAGACGGATTTTCATAGCCATGGTGTTTCTCCTTTAAGATGGCTGTCAAACCGGGGCAAGCCCCTGTTATTTCTGTAGTTTCTCGTGGTGCCTGATGACTTCCGAGATGATGAAGGTCAGGAATTTCTTGGCCAGTTCGGGGTCGAGATCGGCGGCCTTGGCCAATTGGTCGAGCCGTGTCATCTGCGTTGCTTCGCGTGCTGGATCCGACGGCGGAAGGTCGTGCGCGGCCTTCAGCCGGCCGACCGCTTGGGTCTGCTTGAACCGTTCGGCCAGCGTATAGACCAGGATCGCGTCCAGCCGGTCGATGGCGTCGCGGTGATCTTTCAGAAGTTCCGCCGCGCGGGTCGTCGTATCCGTCATTCGGGCCTCCGGTCCTGGCTGATGTGCGTATGATCGGCGTGCAGTTCCCGTACCGCCTGCGTGCCGACAATCGTATGCCCGCTCATGCCCGCCCCCCTGCCGGTGACGCGGCATGGCGAAAGACGAGCGCCGAGCCGTCGCCGGGGCTTGCAGCGCCCACATCGCGCACCGCGCCAAGCCGTTCGGCCAGGGCGATGGAGCGCGCGTTTGCGGGGTCGATATAGCTGACGGCGGTCGGCCAGCCGAGATCGCGGAAGGCGTGGGCAAGGGTGGTGCGCGCCGCCTCGAACGCATAGCCCCTGCCTTCGGCGGCAGCGTCCCAGACCGTCCAGCCGATTTCCGGTTCCGGCCAGCCGGCAGGAAACCAGGGGCCGACCATGCCAAGCGCACGGTCGTCGCCCCGCAGGGTGAAGACGAAGCTGCCGAAACCACGCAGCACCCAATGGCCGATGACATGGCCGAAGGCGCGCCAGCTTTGATCCTCGCGGTAGTCAGACGAGCGGATGAACGCGGCCCGCGGGCTGGCGACGAATTGGTTGAACAGGGGCCAGTCGCGCGCGGCGGGCGCGCGCAGCGCCAGCCGCTCGGTGTGCAGGACCGGCGTGGCGGAAAGGGCAACGGTCATGCCGTCTTCCTCAGGTCGTGGCGGATGACCACGTCGCCCGGATCGACGCCCGGCAGCGACGGGTCGATCGTGCCGCCGAGCCGCAGGCCAAGCGCGATCGAGCGTGCATTGGCCGGGTCGATGATGCTCGTGATCCACGACCAGTCAAAACTTTCGCGCACCCAGCCCATCACCCTGCGGGCCGCCTCGGACGCGATCCCCCTGCCTTCGGCTGCCGGGACCACGAACCAGCCAAGCTCTGGCCCCGGAAAGTCATCGCCGTGATAGATCCCGACCTCGCCCAGATAGGCGCCGGTTGCCCTGTCCTCCACGCCGAACGGGCCGTAGCCCTTCAGCGCCCAGTTGGCCACGTCTGCCGCCCAGGTTCGCCAGGCCTCTGGACGGGCCAAGGGCCCGCGTTCGTGCTTTGACCGCTCAGTGGCAAAGAACGCCGCCCAATGCTCGAAGTCGGCCAACTTCGGCATCCTTAGCGTCAAGCGCTCGGTATGCAGCGTCGGCGCGATCATGCGCGCACCATTTCTGCGGCGGCAAAACCGTAGACCGCGCCGTCGTCGAACCAGTCGGGCCGTTCGCCGGGCCGCAGCCGGCCGCCAATGCGACGGGCAATGGCGTGCGACGCAAGGTTGTCGCGGTGAACACAGGCGCGCGCGCTGACGAGGCCGAGCGTTTCGAAGACCCATTTGCCAATGGCGCGGGCGGCTTCGGTGGCATAGCCCTTGCCCTCGGCTGCGGGGGCCCAGAGCGACCAGGTAAGTTCGACCTCGTCCGCATCGCTCCATTGCATCGGACCGAAATGGCCAAGCGGCTGGTCGCTGCCCTGGTCCACCGCGATCAGCCTGCCAAACCCGCGCAGAACCCAATGACCGAAAAAGGCCGCGAACTTTTGCGCGGCTTCGCCTTCGGTCTTGGCGCCGCCGACATAGCGGGTGCGGTCCGACATGGCGAAGGTGCGAAAGACCGGCCAGTCGGCAGCCTCGGGGCCGCGCAGCACCAGACGGTCCGTCCGCAGGACGGGCGTGCCGGTCAGCATCGGATGGCCGGGCGCGGGCATGGTCACTTCTTCTTCCCGAACCCGCCGAGGCCCGAGAGGCCGCCGGGCAGTTTCAGCCCGCCGAGGCCACCGAGGCCCGGAAGGCCGCCGCCCGCACCCATGCCCATCTTCATTGCCTTGGCCGCCTGTTCCAGCTTGGCCGGATCCATGTTGGCAAAATCGGCCGGCGCCTCGTCGCCCTTGCCCATCATCTGCTTCATCGCCTGCTTGAGCATGCCGCCCTTGCCCATCTTGCCCATCTTCTTCATCACATCGGCCATCTGCCGGTGCATTTTCAGAAGCTTGTTCAGTTCGGCCACGTCGAGGCCCGCGCCGGCGGCGATCCGGCGTTTGCGGCTGGCGGCAAGTAGATCGGGGTTGGCGCGTTCCTTCTTGGTCATCGACTGGACGAGCGCGATCTGGCGGCGCAGCATCTTGTCGTTGAAACCGGCCTCTTCTGCCTGCTTGGCCATCTTGCCCATGCCCGGCATCATGCCCATCAGCCCCTGCATGCCGCCCATCTTCAGCATCTGCTCCAGCTGGTTCTTGAGGTCGTTCATGTTGAACAGACCCTTGGCAAAGCGCTTGGCCATCCGTTCGGCTTCGGCGAGTTCGATGGTTTCGCGGGCCTTTTCCACCAACGCCACGATGTCGCCCATCCCGAGGATGCGGCCGGCGACGCGTTCCGCCTCGAAGGTTTCAAGCGCATCCATCTTTTCGCCAAGCCCGACGAAGCGAATGGGCTTGCCGGTCACGGCGCGCATCGACAGCGCCGCCCCGCCGCGCCCGTCACCGTCCATCCGGGTGAGGACGACGCCGGTGATGCCGACCTTGGCGTTGAATTCGGTCGCCACGTTCACCGCGTCCTGGCCGGTCAGGCCGTCGACGACCAGCAGGGTTTCGCGGGGGTTGACGGCATCGCGGACCGCCTGAACCTCGTCCATCAGGACTTCGTCGATATGCAGGCGCCCGGCGGTGTCGAGCATATAGACATCGTAGCCGCCGAGCGTCGCCTGTTGTTTGGCGCGCTTGGCAATCTGCACGGCCGTCTCGCCCTTGACGATCGGCAGGGTATCGACGCCGATCTGCGCGCCGAGGATCTGCAACTGTTCCATCGCCGCCGGGCGGTTGGTGTCGAGCGACGCCATCAGGACCCGCTTGCCGTTCCGTTCGGTCAGCCGCTTGGCGAGTTTCGCGGTGGTGGTGGTCTTGCCCGACCCCTGAAGGCCGACCATCAGCATCGGCGCGGGCGGGTTGTCGATCTTCAGCGCGTCGGGTTCGCCGTCGCCGGACAGCACATGGACCAGCTCGTCATGGACGATCTTGACCACCTGCTGACCCGGCGTGACCGATTTGGTCACCGCCTGGCCGGTGGCCCTGCCCTCGACCGCCTTGACGAAATCGCGCGCGACGGCCAGCGAAACGTCGGCCTCGAGCAGCGCCACCCGCACTTCGCGCAGCGCCGTCGCCACGTCGGCCTCGGTCAGCGCCCCCTGCTTGGTCAGCCGCTCGAACACACCGCCAAGGCGTTCCGAAAGGTTCTCGAACATCGCGCGGCCCTCCTTGGCCGGTTACCCTTGCACCCCGCCCGGCAGGATGCGCCCAAACGACAAACGCGCCGGTGGGCGCAACGCGCTGACCGACGGCGATCCCGGACGAAGCCGGGACCGAAGGCATGTCTACCTTCGGAATGGGGGGCGCATACGCCGACGCCGGGCAGAAGTCAAGGCGGCGGGGGCGGGACGATCCTGTTGGGGGGGATAGATGCTGGCGGGCACGGAGCCCGCCAGCGTCACATGTCGCGCGAAGTCTTCCGCGCGATCAGAACCGGCTGGGCCCGCCATGCGATTGCGGAGCGGCAACATAGCCTTGCGCAGCGGTGCCCGCGTCGGTCGAGGCGCTGACCGAGACCGCGTTGGTGATGGCCGAGGCCGTCACTGGCGCGTCGCGGCGTTCGTGACTTTCGGCCTGTGCGGCGACGGCGCCAATCGAAGCGGCGGTGAATGCGGCAAGTGCCAGCGCGGTCAGGGTGGAACGTTTCATCATTTCAATAGTCCTTCTCTGGTCGATCCCCCCCAGGAAATGGCCATCTGGCCTTTGGGGGGGAGGTGTCGCGGGGCGGCCATTGGCTGCCGCGCCTTTCGGGTTGGTAGCGCGAACCGGTGTCGGCGCGATCAGAACCCGCTCGGGCCGCCATGCGAGTGGGGAGCGGCGATATAGGCTTGCGCCGAGGTGCCCGCGTCGGTCGAGGCACTGACCGAGACTGCGTTGGAGATGGCCGAAGTGGCTGCCGGCAGGTCGCGCCCTGCATGATTTTCGGCCTGCGCGGCGAAGGCGCCAAACGAGGTCGCAAGGGCGACGGCGACGGCGGCGAGGCTTGTGGTTTTCAGCATTTGAATAGTCCTTTTCTTCTTGAAGCCCCCGGGAATGGCCATCTGGCCGATAGGGGTCCGAGCGGTCTCGCGGGGGTCGTCATTGGCTTCCGCGCCTCTCGTGACAGAGAGATAGGGGGCAGAATTCCCGGCGCATTGCCGATAACTGCCCACTGCGCTGTGTAGCCACGCACAACACAAGAATGTGCAAGGCATTGTATTTCAGGCTGATTTCATTGCAGGGCCGGTTTCGGCCGGGGCCCGGTGCCACGGGCAGGGCAACCAGATGCCGCTGTTGCGACCCTTTGTTTCTAGGGACGCGCCGGGCGGGCGGCCGGGTTAGGGCGATCGTCGCGCACCAGCATCGCCAGGGCGGCGATGGTTGCCGCGACGCCCAGCAGCACCAGCCCGCCCGGAACCGGCTTGCCAAGGGCCATTTCCCACAGGATGACCCAGCTTGGCGTCAGGTAGGTGTAGGCCATGACCTTGGACGCCGGCAGCCTGAGGGCCGCATATTGCAACAAGACAAAGGTGATCGCGCTGGCGAAGATGGCCGTATAGAGCAGCGTGATCCATACGATCGGCGGCAGGCTGGCCCACGGGGTGGCGCCAAGGTCGCGCCAGCCCCAGAATGTCAGCAGTGCGCAGCCGGTGACCAGGGTTCCGAACGAAAAGACCAGCGGGCTTTCGCCGCGGTTCAGCTTGCGGACAAGGGGCGTGTAGAAGGCATGGGCGACGCACCCCCAGAAATAGACGAACTCGCCCTGTCCGACCTGGAACCGCAGCAGGGCGGCCAGATCGGCGCGAAAGATCACCCAGATCGCCCCGGCCCCGCCGAGCGCGAGGGCGGCGGCGATGTGGGGCGTGGTGATCTGGCGCAGCAAGAGCCAGCCAAACCCCGCCGCGAGGATCGGGGTCAGGGTGAAGACGGCGGCGGCGGAAACCGGCGGCGCGGTCTTCAGCCCCTGAAACATCAGGACGAAATAGGCCGCGAGGCAGAGGCCCAGCAACGGATAGCGCCAGGGCGCGGCGAGGTCGGCCCGCCGGAAGGCGCCCGTGGCCAGCGCCGCCCCGCCGACCAGCGCCGCCGCCAGCAGAAAGCGCAGCGCCGAGAAGGCAGCGGGCGCGATGAGGTTCGCGGTCAGGCTGCCGAGCGAGAACGATCCCGCGACCAGCGCAGAAAAACACAGCATCGCCAGATGGCCACGCAGGGCCTGGCTCATCCTTGCGCGCCCTGGCAGGCCTTGGCGCTGTGCTTCAGGGCGGTCAGGAAGGCCTGGATCTTGGGCGTTCGGTGCAGATCGACATGGGTGACCAGCCAAAGCGGCACGCCCCAGTCATCGCGCGGGCCGATCACCTCGACGAGGTCTGGTTCGGACCGGCCGTCGAGGATGGGAAGAAAGGCAAGGCCGGCGCCGGCGACGGCCGCCTCTTGCGTAAAGACCGGATCGTTGCTGCCGAGGGCGATATTTTCCGCGGGAACATGCGCGAGCAGCCAGCGGTTATAGGGTGCGCGCGCGCTGTCGCCCTCGGGCCCGATGAACATATGGCCGGCGAAATCGGTTTCGTCTCCGGGCTGCCCGTGCTCGGCGATGTAGCCGCGCGACGCATAAAGCGCCACTTGCTTGGTGATCAGGGGCTGGACCACGTAATCGGGGTCCTGCGGCTTGTCGCCGGCCCGGATCGCCACATGCGCCTCGCCATATTCCAGCCGATAGACGCGGGCGTCGGTGATATAGCGCAGCCGGATGCCGGGGTGGTCGCGGCCCATCTGCACGAGGGTGGGTGTCACCAGACGCGACAGACCGGCAAGCGAGGTCACGACCAGTTCGCCCGAAATCTCGGTGCCGGTTCCGGCGATGCGCGCCGCAAGCTGGGAGAACTTGTCTTCCGTCGTCTGGGCAACGGTCAAAAGTTCTTGCCCGGCCTCGGTGGGCGTGTATCCGCGGGCATGGCGCTGAAAGAGCTTGGCGCCAAGCCGGGTTTCAAGGGCGTCGATATGGCGGATGACGGTCGCATGATGGACCCCCAGCATTTCGGCGGCCCCCGAAACGGTGCCGACCCGCGCCACCTGAAAGGCGGTGCGGATTTCGTCCCAGTTTTCAAATGCCATTCTGTGCACTCCTGAACATGAGGTTGATTATTTGGGGAGTTTTGTTCGCGGACGCAATAGCCAAATATGAGGGCACAGTAACATTCCTTTGAGGATCAGTGACATGACCAAAATCCTGCGGATCGAGAGTTCGATCAAGGGCGACGCCTCGGTGACGCGCAAGCTGGCCGACAAACTGGTCACCCGGATCGGTGGCGGCGACGTGACCCTGCGCAACGCGCAGGACATTCCGCTGATCGATGGCACCTGGATCGGCGCGGCCTATACGCCCGCCGACACGCGCAGCGCCGAGCAGAAGGCGGTTCTGGCGCTTTCCGACGCGCTTATCGCCGAATTACGCGCCGCCGATGCGATCGTCATCGGCATGCCGGTCTATAATTTCGGCGTGACCGGCCCCCTGAAAGCCTGGATCGACCAGATCGCCCGTGTCGGCGAAACCTTCGCCTATACTGCGACCGGGCCGAAGGGACTGTTGGCGCCCAAGCCGGTCTATGTCGCCTATGCGTCGGGCGGCGTGCCGATGGGGTCGGCCTATGATTTCGCCTCTTCCTATCTGCGGCAGGTGCTGGGCTTTGTCGGCCTGACCGACGTTCGGTTCGTCGCCGCCGAGGGCGTGGCCGCCGACGAAAAGGCCGCCGTGGCGCGCGCCGAAGACCAGATTGCCCGCATCGCCGCCTGATCCGGCCCACACCGTTTCGCGGCCCCAAAGGCCCGGAGGCCCCAGACGCCGCCGGGCCTTTTGCGAGCCGGCCGGAGCATGGTCAGGGGGTATCGCCCCGCGCCTCGGCCGCGAGAAACCGCTCGAACGCATCGAGGTCGAGCGCTTCGAAAAGCCCGAACCCCTGTATCCACACCGTCGCCGCGCGCATCGCGTCGGGATCGAGCTTGCACCAGATGACGCGGCCGCGCCGTTCCTGGGCAATCAGGCCCGCATCGGCCATAACCCGGAGATGTTTCGACACGGCGGCAAGCGACATGGCAAAGGGTTGGGCCACGTCGGTCACCGCCATGTCGTCCTCCAACAGCATGACCAGGATCGCCCGCCGGGTCGGGTCGGCAAGGGCGGAAAATATCTGGTCGAGCCTGTCGGGTGGGGCGCCGGTCATGGCCCGTTCATCGGGCCTCGCGCGGCGATCGTCAACCGAAAGGTTGAATTTGAAAAGCGGAGCCAGTGGGCGGGCCGGGCGCGCGGACGGGGCAGCAGGCGGCGGGTCTATTCAATAGAAATGCTTTCTTATCAGATGGTTGCCTTGGCGCCGCCCGGCAAAAAACACGATTGACTTGGGGGCGCCGCGCCTCTAGTCATCACGCGACTGTCCAGGGGGGGCCTGTCGATGTCCGAAAACCCCGATCCCGAGCGTCTGAAGGCGCTGGAAAAGCGGATCGCCGAGGTGAAGCGGGCGCATCAGCCCAAGCCCCCCGCGGACGAACATTATTCGTCCGCGAGCCAGGGCTGGCGGATGGTGATCGAACTGGTCTCGGGGTTGGGGATCGGCTTTGGCGTCGGATACGGGCTGGACGTTCTTTTCGGAACGCTGCCCTGGCTTCTGGTGCTGTTTACGATGCTGGGCTTCGCGGCCGGGGTGAAGACGATGCTTCGCACCGCCACCGAGATCCAGAAGGAAAATGCGGCGGGCGGTATCGGCAAGGCCGTGACGGACGACGAAGATGAGGGGACCTGAGACGTGGCAGCCGAAGAACATAGCGAAGGGCTCGTGTTTCACCCGATGGACCAGTTCAAGGTTCACCCGCTGTTCAGCGACGGGCCGATCCACTGGTATACGATCACCAACGCCACGCTGTGGATGACCGTCACGGTCCTGGCCGTGATCCTGTTCTTCATCATCGGCACCGGCAAGCGGTCGGTCATTCCGAGCCGCATCCAGTCGATCGCGGAACTGGGCTACGGGTTCGTTCACAAGATGGTCGAGGATGTGGCAGGGCACGAGGGGGTGAAGTATTTCCCCTATGTGTTCACCGTCTTCTGCTTCATCGTATTCTCGAACTTCCTCGGGCTGATCCCCGGTGCGTTCACCACCACGTCGCATATCGCGGTGACGGCGGTGCTGGCGGTGACGGTGTTCCTGTGCGTGACGATCCTTGGCTTTGTCAAGAACGGGGCGCATTTCCTCGGGCTCTTCTGGGTCACGTCGGCGCCATTGGCGCTGCGCCCGGTGCTGGCGCTGATCGAACTGATTTCCTATTTCGTGCGCCCGGTCAGCCACTCGGTGCGACTTGCCGGCAACATGATGGCCGGCCATGCGGTCATCAAGGTGTTCGCCGGCTTCGCGCCGCTGATCCTGATCTCGGGCATCGGCTACGCAGTGACGCCGCTGTCGATCGTGGCGATCAGCGCGATGTATGCGCTCGAAATCCTCGTGGCCTTCATTCAGGCCTATGTCTTCACCATCCTGACCTGTGTCTATCTCAAGGATGCGCTGCATCCGGGCCACTGATCAGTCCCAAATCCTGACAATCCAAATCCCAAGGAGAGACGAAAATGCAAGGTGATATCGCTGCAATGGGTGCCTATATCGGCGCTGGCCTGGCCTGCATCGGCATGGGCGGTTCCGCGATGGGGGTGGGCAATGTCGCCGGCAACTTCCTCGCCGGCGCGCTGCGCAACCCGTCGGCGGCTGGCGGCCAGACCGCGACGCTGTTCATCGGCATCGCCTTTGCCGAAGCGCTGGGGATCTTCTCGTTCCTCGTCGCGCTTCTGCTGATGTTCGCAAAAGGCTTCTGAGGCTCGACGAACCGTCCTTACGCCGGGCGGGCAGAAGACCCGTCCGGGAGTAATCCCTGGTTTAGATGAGGCCGAGATGTCAGATACGAACACAGCGCTGAGCACGGTGGCGGATGCGGCTTCCGGCCAGATGACCGAGGCGGCGGGGGCGGCGCATGCGGCCGGATCGCCGGGCATGCCGCAGCTTGACTATACGACCTTTCCCAACCAGATCTTCTGGCTGGCAGTAGCACTTCTGGTCATCTATGTCGTGCTGTCGCGCGTGGCCCTGCCGCGCATCGGCAGCATTCTGGAAGACCGCCAGGGCCGGATCACCGGCGACATAGACGCGGCCGAGACGCTGAAGGCGAAAGCGGTCGAGGCGGAAGCGGCCTATAACCAGGCGCTGATCGACGCGCGGGCCGAGGCTGCAAAGATCGTCGCGGCGGCCAAGGCCGAGATCAAGGCCGATCTCGATGCGGCGACGGCCCGGGCCGATACGGAGATTGCCGCACGCAGCGCGGAATCGTCCAGGCGCATCGAAGAGGTGCGGGCCGGCGCGGTGGCAAGCGTGACCGACGTGGCCAAGGATACGGCCGAGGCCATCGTCGCTGCCCTGGGTGGCAAGACGGACGCGAAAACGGTGGCGGCGGCGGTTGCCGCGCGGATGAAGGGCTGAGGCGATGAAGAAACTGTCGTTGGCGCTCATCCTCGCGGCCGGACCGGCCTTTGCCGAAAGCGAGCCGTTCTTCACCTTCCGCAGCACCGAATTCGTGGTGACTTGCGCCTTCATTCTGTTCCTGGGGGTTCTGGCCTATGCGAAGGTGCCGACGCTGATCGGCACGCTGCTGGACAGGCGTGCCGCCGGGATCAAGGCCGATCTGGACGAGGCGCGCGCGCTGCATGAAGAGGCGCGCAAGCTTCTTGGATCGTACGAACAGAAGTTCCGCGAAGTTCAGGTGCAATCGCTGGCCATCGTCGATGGCGCGCGGCGCGAGGCGACGGCGGCGGCCGAACAGGCCAAGGTCGACCTTCAGTCCTCGGTCGCGCGGCGGCTGAAATCGGCTGAGGACCAGATCGCGTCGGCGGAAGCGGCGGCGGTGCGTGCGGTGCGCGATCAGGCGGTGAACGTTGCGGTAGCGGCGGCGGGCGATCTGATTGCCAGGCAGATGTCGGCGGCGGAAAGATCGAAACTGGTCGATTCAGCGATCGGCGAAGTGGAAGCCAAGCTGCACTGAATTTCAGGATCACGACCCTGACCGCCCGGCCCCAGTGGCCGGGCGTTTTCGTTCAGGACCGTTCGCTTTCCCGGGCCTGGCGCTGACGCGACACCGCCTCGTGCCGGGCGGCGCGGCCAAGATCGGCGAGCGATTGCTGAACGAAATCGAGATGGGCGGCGACGGCGGCACGCGCGCCGTCCGGATCGCGGGCCAGGATCGCATCGCGGATCGCCCGATGCTGGGCCAGCAGCGTTTCGCGGGTCTGGCGCTGACGGAAGATCGCCTGACGGTTATAGACCACCCCTTCGCGCAGCAGCTCGAACATCGACCTCATCATGTGCAGCATCACCACATTATGGCCGGCCTCGCTGATCGCCAGGTGGAATTCGGCATCAAGGGCTGCCTCGTCCGACGGGTCGCGGCGAGAATGGGCAGCCTCCATCCGGGCGAAGATGCTGCCGATTACCGCCAGGTCGGTGTCCGAACCGTGCAGGGCGGCGCGTTCGGCCGCCAGCCCTTCGAGATCGCGGCGAAAGGCGATATAGTCGGCGATGGCGTCTTCGTGGGTCGAGATGAGGCGGATCAGGGCCGGCGAAAAGGCCGAGCCCAGCACATCGGCGACGAAGATGCCTGCGCCGGGCCGGGTGACCAGAAGGCCGGCCAGCTCCAGATCGGCCACCGCGTCGCGCAGCGAGGGGCGTGACACGCCGAGCCGTTCGGCGAGGTCACGCTCGGCCGGCAGCCGTTCGCCGGGGCGCAACACGCCGTGCAGGATCAGCCGTTCGATCTGGCGAACGACCGACTGCGCCAGCTTTTCGGCGTCGATCCTCTGATATGGCATGGCACCCTTCCAATCGGTCAGAAAATATGACCGCATAGGGCGGAAGGCAAGAGAAAGGGGGCCGAACTGTGTCGCCCGGCCCCCCGATATCCGCGGTGGCGCGTCAGCCGTTCGGGATGATGACGATCTCGACCCGGCGGTTCTGGGCACGCCCGGCCGGTGTCAGATTGGTCGCCGCAGGCTGGGTTTCGCCACGCCCATAGGGGGCAAGGCGGGCGCCGTTGACGCCATCCTGCTGAAGGACCGCGGCCACCGCCTGCGCGCGCCGCTGCGACAGTTGCAGGTTATAGTCGGCGGGGCCGGTATTGTCGGTATGGCCCACCACTTCGACCCGGCTGTTGGGATAGCGGCCGAGGCTGGCGGCGACGGTGTAAAGATCGCTCATGATCGCGGGATGGACGGCTGCGCTGTCCACATCGAAGAGGATGCCTTCGGGCATGATCACCACCAGCCGGTCTCCCTGGTTGATGATGCGCACGCCGTTCGTGGTGATGTCGCGTTGAAGCTCGGCCGCCTGCCGGTCGAGGATATTGCCGACTACGGCGCCGGTTCCGGCCCCGAGCACCCCGCCGACGAGCGCCCGGTCGACCCGGTTCTTGCCGTCGCGGCCGGTCAGGGCGCCAAGCAGCGCCCCCGCGCCCGCCCCGATCATCGCGCCGTTGCGGGTGCGCTGGCTGGGGTCGTTGGAACTGTAACCGTCGGGCGGCGTGCAGCCGGTGAGAAGAACCGCCCCCGCCGCGGCGACCGCCATGAAAGCCTTGATACGCATCGGATACTCCGCTTTGCTGCCTGTCTCTTGACGAACTCATTAGCGCATCTCTTAGGCAATAACGAACCGGCGCACGACAGGGGTCAGCGAATTTCCGCGCATAACGGGGCGGTCACGAGGCTTCGCGCCGCGCCGCTTCCCAGGCCAGCATGGCGCGCTTGACCGGCAGACCCCAGTGATAGCCGCCCAGGCCACCCGATTTGCGCAAGGCCCGGTGGCAGGGGATCAGCCAGCTGACCGGATTGCGGCCCACGGCGGTGCCGACGGCGCGCATCGCGGCGGGGTGGCCGACCACGCGGGCGATCTCGGAATAGGTGGTGACCTGGCCGGTGGGGACGGTCAGCAGCGCCTCCCAGACCTTGATCTGGAAGGGCGCGCCGATCATGAAAAGCCGCGCCTCGCCGGTCCCGCCGAAAGCGGCCTCGATCCACGGAGCAAGGCGCCCCGCGTCTTCGCAGTATTGCGCGCCCGGCCACCGCCCGGTCAGGTCGGCAAAGGCCGCGTCGCGCCCGGTTTCCTCGGTAAAGGCAAGGCCACACAGGCCACGGTCGGTGCCCATGGCCAGCGCTTCGCCGAAGGGCGAGGCGAAGTGGCCCCAGAAGATCGTCAGCCCGACGCCCCCCCGGGCGTATTCGCCGGGGCTCATCGCTTCCCAGCGGAGGAACAGGTCGTGCAGGCGGCTCGATCCCGACAGGCCGGATTCTGCTGCCGTATCGAGAAGGGTGAAGCGGTCGGCGAGCAGGCGCTTGGCATGGTCGAGCGTCAGATATTGCTGGTAGCGTTTGGGCGACACCCCGACCCAGGCCGAAAAGACCCGCTGGAAATGCGCGGGGCTCATCGACAACCGGGCGGCCAGGTCATCGAGCGACAGCGCCTGCCCGCCCGGCGCGTCTATTTCGCGCAAGGCGCGGGCGATGACCCGGTAATGATATTCCTCGCCGATCCGATCCATCTGCATGACTGGTCTCCTTTCGGCCAGTCTAGGCGACACAAGCCGCCCCCGCGACCCGGATTTTGCGGCTTTTCGCTTGCCTGCGGCCGCGCCGCCGGGGCATGAGGGGGCATGGCACGCCAGCTCGACTACCGCGCGATCCGCGAGATTTTCACCCGGTTCCGGGAGGCCGAGCCGCATCCGCAGGGCGAGCTGGAGCATGTGAACGCCTATACGCTGCTGGTCGCGGTGGCGCTGTCGGCGCAGGCCACGGACGCGGGCGTGAACAAGGCGACGCGCAAGCTGTTCCAGATTGTCGACAGCCCGGAAAAGATGCTGGCGCTGGGAGAGGACGGGTTGACCGCCGAGATCAAGACCATCGGGCTTTTCCGCCAGAAGGCGAAGAACGTGATGAAGTTGAGCCGGATACTGGTTGACGATTACGGGGGCGAGGTGCCGTCGTCGCGCGCGGCCCTGCAATCGCTGCCCGGTGTCGGCCGCAAGACGGCGAACGTGGTCTTGAACATCTGGTTTCACCAGCCGGCGCAGGCGGTCGACACCCATATTTTCCGGGTCGGCAACCGCACCGGCATTGCGCCAGGCCGCGATGTGGCATCGGTCGAGCGCGCCATCGAAGACAATGTTCCGGCCGAGTTCCAGCAACATGCCCACCACTGGCTGATCCTGCATGGCCGCTATATCTGCACGGCGCGCAAGCCCCGATGCGGCGATTGCCTGATCCGCGACCTGTGCCCCTATGAGGAGAAGACCCCGTGAGCGAGCGTTACGAAGTCGTCGGCATCGGCAATGCCATCGTCGATGTGCTGACCCAGTGCGACGACGATTTCCTTGACTGGATGGGGATCGGCAAGGGGATCATGCAACTGGTCGACCGCGAGCGCGGCGAGATGCTGTATGCGGCGATGAAGGAACGCACCCAGGCGCCGGGCGGGTCGGTCGGCAACACGCTCGCGGGCCTGGGCAACCTGGGGCTCAGGACCGCCTTCGTCGGCAAGGTCAAGGACGATGCGCTGGGCCGGTTTTACGCCAAGTCGCTGGAAGGCGAGGGGACGGCCTTTCCGAACCCGCCGTCGGCGCGGGTCGAGGCGCCGACCTCGCGGTCGATGATCTTCGTCACCAAGGATGGCGAGCGATCGATGAACACCTATCTGGGCGCCGGCGCGGATTTCGGGCCCGAGGATCTGGACGAGGCGGTGGTGGGCAACAGCGCCTATCTGTTCCTCGAGGGCTATCTTTTCGACAAGGATCAAGGCAAGGCCGCGTTCCTGAAGGCGGCCGAGGCCTGCCACCGGGGGGGTGGCACGGCGGGGATTTCGCTGTCGGACCCGTTCTGTGTCGACCGGCACCGGGCCGATTTCCGCCGGCTGGTGCACGACCAGATGGATTATGTCATCGGCAACCGGCATGAATGGTGCTCGCTCTATCAGACCGATGATCTGGCCGCGGCGCTGGCGCAGGCGCGAGCCGACTGCCCGCTGATCGTCTGCACGCGGTCGGGCGAGGACGTGCTGGTGATGCGCGGCGCCGAACAGGTGGAGGTTCCGGTCAAGCGCGTGGTGCCGGTCGACGCGACCGGGGCGGGCGACCAGTTCGCGGCCGGGTTTCTTTACGGGCTGGCGACCGGGCAGGGGCTGAAGGTCGCGGGCCGGATGGGCTGCATCGCGGCGGCCGAAGTGATCAGCCATTTCGGCGCCCGGCCCGAAGCGGATGTAAAGGCACTGTTCCGCGCCGACGGGCTGATCTGAGAGCCGGGCCGCAGGCGGGGCGCGCGCCTCGGGCCCCCTGTTCAGGGAGCCGTCGTTGCACGCCGCTGCCGCGCGCGGTATGCCTGCCGTGTTTGCTTCGAGCCCCTGGCGCACGGCGCTGCCCGGGCAGCTTCGCTGCTGTTTCCGGGCGACGGCGGAGATTTGTCTGGACGGTCTGCCTGGAGCGCTTCCAGTTCAGTGGCAATCAGCGCAGCATCTGTCGCGATGGGCCAATTGCGGACCTCACGCGCGGGCGCGCAAACTGATGGAATGGCGCTTAACAGGAGTGCCGCCTGGCGTTGTCTGCTCCGAGACCACGGTTTGGACGTCGATGTCGGCAAAGCCGGCCTTGTGGCAAAGCGCTTCCCACTCGGAGGCGTCGCGCAGATGGAAGCCAAATTCCCTTTGCGCAAAGTCCGGCGCATCCTGTGGCGCCAGGCATCCCATCAACATCACGCCTTCCGGACGAAGGACGCGGCGTACCTCAGAGAGCGATGCCGCCGGTTCCGCCCAGAAATGCACGACGCCAATCGAGAAGGCGCGGTCAAAACTGTCATCACCGAAGGGCAGAATGTCGCCAGAACTCAAATAAAAGTTCGCTTTGCCCGCGACCATCAAATCGGCATTGAAGTGTGATGCTTCGGCGACCATGGTCGGCGAAATATCGATGCCTGCATAGCGCACGTCCGGCGCCTGCTCCATCACGATGGGCACAGCGCGCCCGCTTCCGAAGCCGATTTCGAGCACGTGGTGGCCGGCCTCGATAGCCAAGGCCTCCACCACCTTTGTATTGATGTGCTTGTTGTTCTGGTTCAACCAGTCTGCGACAGCAATACCTACTTCTCCCTCTGGATTGGCAAGCTGGCGTGCACGTTCGACCAGCGTGAGTGTCTCGAAGATGGCCATCTGAAAATTCCTGTAGCGAGGTCGTCGACGGAAGCGACCTTCTTCAATTAAGGCAACCGTGGAAGATACTGTCAACCAAATGCGCGCCAACCCGGCCAATTGGTTGGCAACGGGCCAACCGCGCTCCGTCAGGCCGATCAATGAAAGTCCCCTTCGCCCCGCAAAGCCGCCGTTCGCGTCGGGTGCCAAAGCGCGCCGGGCCGGATCCGGGGGCCTGCGGGTCAGGTGCCGAGCTTGGCGTGAACCTCGTCAAGGTCAACCTCGGCCAGGGGCATCTTGTTGGCGGGATTTTCGAAATCGTATTTGAAGAGCACGAAATCCTTCTTGTAGATTTCATACATCAGATGCATCGACAGGTCGTCGAAATAGGCCTCGACCGGGTGGGCGCGCCTGGGGCCGTGGCCTTCGCTTTCGTTGAAACGCGGGATCGCCGCCAGGTCGACCCTGACCGGGGTTTCGACGCGGTCGAGCACCGATTTCATGCCTTCGTCGAACTTTTCTGTGAAGAAGATCCGGTCGTAGCGGCCGCCATTGACGATGTAGGTCGAGATATGGCCGGACATCGCCGACCAGTGGATGTCGGGCTCCATCGGGCGGCGCCAGCGGATCGTGTCGCGGGCAAAGAGCAAAAAGCGGCGGAAGCTGGCGATCTGGTCGAACTCGAAGCCGTTTTCGGGGCTGCCGACCTCGATCCCGTATTTCTGGGCAAGCATCGGCACCAGATTTCCCCGGTAGCGTTTGCCGTTGCGCTGCACGCCGCAGATCTTGTCGAAGAAGGACGACAGGATGCGGGTATAGGGATTGCGCACGCAGGTGAAGGCAAAGCTGCGGTGGCCCTTCACGTTCGCCTCGATCAGCGGCTGGCTGGGCTCGATCGCCCATTTGTGCAGGCCGCTGGTCGCATCATGGATGTCGCCGTCGTAAAACCGGCCGTGATCCGAGTAGAACATGATCTGCCCGATGGTCGAGCAGGCGCATTTCGGAACGACGCGATAGACAAGGCTTTCGCTTTCGGTCATCCAGGTGCCGGGGAAACCCATGTAACTGTCCTTTTGTACCCCGCGGGGCCCTATCAAAATGCTACGAAACAATTGTGGCCAAAAGAGCAAATAAACGCTGTCTTTTCAACGGCAGATAGAGCTATCTAACCAAAACTGCGGAGACAGGCACGAAAACCGGGACCGCCGATGGCCAGAATTGCCTTTCTTCTCTTGTGCCACAGGGACCCCGGCGGGGTCATCAGGCAGGCCGAGCAGTTGACGGCGGCCGGCGATTTCGTGGCGATCCATTTCGATGCGCGGGCCAACCCGGCCGATTACCGCAAGATCCGCGAGGCGCTGGCCGGCAACGCCAATGTCGCCTTCGCCAAGCGGCGGGTGAAATGCGGCTGGGGCGAATGGAGCCTGGTGCAGGCCACGCTGAACGCGGCGCGTGTGGCGGTCGAAACCTTTGTGACGGCCACGCATTTCTACATGCTGTCGGGCGATTGCATGGCGATAAAGTCGGCCGAATTCGCCCATGCCCATCTTGACGGGGCCGATGTCGACTACATCGAAAGTTTCGATTTTCACGAAAGCGGCTGGATCAAGACCGGGCTCAAGGAAGACCGGCTGATCTATCGCCATCCGTTCAACGAACGCCGGCACAAATGGCTGTTCTACCGGTTTTACGAATTGCAAAAGCGGCTGGGGCTGAAGCGCCGGGTGCCGGCCGACCTTCAGATGATGATCGGCAGCCAGTGGTGGTGCCTGCGGCGCCGCACGCTCGAGGCGGTGCTCGACTTTTGTCGGACACGGCCGGACGTGGTGCGGTTCTTCCGCACGACCTGGATCCCGGACGAGACCTTTTTCCAGACGATCGTTCGCCATCTGGTGCCCGAGGGCGATATCCGCACGCGCGCGCTGACCTTCCTGATGTTCACCGACTATGGCATTCCGGTGACCTTCTACAACGACCATTTCGACCTGTTGCTGGCGCAGGATTTCCTGTTCGCGCGCAAGATCAGCCCGCAGGCGACAGACTTGAAACGCCGGCTGGGCGATCTTTATTCGGCGACCGGGCAGAGCTTTTCCATTTCGGGCGAGGGGCGCAGCCTCTACCGGTTTCTGGCCGACCGCGGCCGGGTCGGGCGCCGGTTCGCGCCCCGGTTCTGGGAGGCCGAGGCGACGCTCGGCCATGACCGCACGCTGATGATCATGGCCTGCAAGAAATGGCATGTGGCCAAGCGGCTGGCGGCGCGCATCCGCGACATGACCGGGATCCCGGCCGTCGAATATCTGTTCAACGAAAAGGCGGCGGCGATGCCGGACCTCGGCGGGATCGAAACCACGCTCGAAAAGCGCACCCGCCACCGCCGGGCGCTGATCCGGATGCTGTTCGATCATCATCAGACCGACCAACTGGTCATCTGCCTCGATACGTCGAACTTCGACCTGATCGAAGATTTCTATGCCGACCGGTCGACCGTCAGGCTCCTGGAGATCGACTGCGATTTCACCGACGATTACCTGATCGGCCATGCGCAAAGGGTCGGGCTGGCGGGCGAGCGGACCTCGGCCGATACGCTGGAGCGCATCCTGCCGACGGTGCGGTTCGATGTGCGGTTCGAAAGCGACCGGATCCGGGCCGCCAATCTGCCGGGCGTCTACCGGTTGCGCCAGAGGGCCGGGGTGGACGAGAATGCCGGGGCGCTGGCGGGGTTTCTTGGCGTGGCGCCAGACAAGGCGCGCGCCATCGTCGATGTCGACCATCTTTTCTCTGACTAGGGGCGTGCCAGATGAGCTACAGCTATGATCCGCAAAACATTTTCGCCAGGATCCTGCGCGGTGAAATTCCCAACAAGACCCTGCTGGAAACGCCGCATTCGCTGGCCTTTCACGATATTCGCCCGCATGCGCCTGTGCATGTGCTGGTGATCCCCAAGGGACCCTATGTGACGTTCGACCATTTCGCCGAGCAGGCAAGCGCCGAAGAGATCATTGATTTTCACCGCTGCGCGGCCGAGGTTTGCCGCATGCTGAACATCGACCCTGGCGCGGGCGGGCAGGGCTATCGGGTGATTTCCAACGCCGGCGGGCACGGCATGCAGGAGGTGCCGCACTATCATCTGCATATTCTGGCCGGCCGCGTCATGGGGCCGATGCTGCACCGCGACTAGCCATGCCCCATTTCGCCTATCGCATCCTGCCGCCCCGCGCCAATTTCACCGCCACCGCCACGTCAGACGAATTGCAGACCATGGGGGCCCATTTTCGCTATTTGAACAAGCTGCATGATGCGGGGCGCGTCGTGTTCGTCGGCCGCACCGAAAACGGCGACTGGGGGCTTGCCGTTCTGGACGCCCCGTCCGAGGCCGCCGGCCGCGCTCTGGCCGAGGCCGACCCGGCGGTGTCGTCCGGGCTCATGCGGTGCGAGTTCAACCCGTTCCACACGGTCTTCATCCGGGCAAGCTGACTTGCCATCGGCGCCCGAGCCTGTATCTTGCGCCCGAGCCGAATGTCCCAGGCCGAATGACCCATGCCGGAGCCCGAAATGCCGATTGCCGCCCCCGAGACCGAAACCGTCACGTCCTGGAAGGTGGCCTGCGACGGCGGCGACGGTGCCCTTGGCCATCCGCGCGTCTGGCTGTCGATCCCGCAGGATACCGGCTTTGTCGAATGCGGCTATTGCGACAAGAAATATGTGATCGACCGCGCCCACGCGCACGACGATCACTGATCCGGCGCGGCGGCCCCCCGCCCATGCCGGCCCCGACGCCAGGCGCCCTGACGATGGAGACACCCAAATGGCATTCGGCAAGGGCAACCACCTGCATCTGATCGACGGATCAGCCTTCATCTTTCGCGCCTACCACGCGTTGCCGCCCCTGACGCGCAAGTCCGACGGAATGCCGGTTGGCGCGGTTGCGGGGTTCTGCAACCTTTTGTGGGGCGAGTTGACCACCACCCGCAGCCAGGAAGCCCCCACCCATATCGCGGTGATCTTCGACGCGGGTTCCAAGACTTTTCGCAACGACATCTACCCCGCCTACAAGGCCAACCGCCCCGAATTGCCCGAGGATCTGCGCCCGCAGTTCGCCTTTACCCGTGCTGCGACCCGTGCCTTCAACGTGCCCTGCATCGAGGTCGAGGGCTATGAGGCCGATGACATCATTGCGACACTTGCCCGCCGCGCGAAGGAAGCGGGCGGCACGGTCACCATCATCTCTTCCGACAAGGATCTGATGCAGTTGATCGGCGACGGGGTCGACATGCTCGACCCGATGAAGAACAAACGGATCGGCCGGGACGAGGTGTTCGAGAAATTCGGCGTCGGGCCAGAACGGGTGGTCGACGTGCAATCGCTGGCCGGCGATTCGATCGACAATGTGCCGGGCGCGCCGGGGATCGGGATCAAGACTGCGGCGCTTCTGATCCAGGAATATGGCGATCTGGAAACGCTGCTGGCACGTGCCGGCGAAATCCCGCAGCCCAAGCGGCGCGAGGCGTTGCAGGCCAACGCCGATCTGATCCGCATTTCCAGGCGACTCGTGTCGCTCGATGGCGACATGCCGCTGGACGTGGGCCTTGATGCGCTGGAACTGCGGGAACCCGAACCGCAGGCGGTGATGGGCTTTCTGGCCGAGATGGAGTTTCGCACCCTGACCCGGCGGGTGGCGGAGCGGCTGAAGATCGACCTGCCGGCGCTTCCCGACGGTCCGGTGGTGGCGGGCGCGCATCCCGACCCTGCGGCCCCCGGGGCGGCCCCCGGGGCGGCCCCCGAGGCGCTGCCGTTCGATCACGCCGCTTATGAATGCGTCCGCGACCGTGTGGCGCTTGCCCGCTGGGTCGCGCTTGCGGCCGAGCGTGGCCATGTCGCGGTCGATACCGAAACCACCAGCCTTGACGAAATGCGCGCCGAATTGGTGGGCATATCCTTGTCGGTGACCCCCGGCCAGGCCTGCTATATTCCGGTGGGCCACACGGCGGGCGGGGGCGATCTCTTCGGGGCGTCCGAACCCGTCGCCGGGCAGATGGCGCTGGACGAGGTGTTGGCGGCCCTGAAGCCGATACTTGAGGATGAGGCGATCCTCAAGATTGGCCAGAACATGAAATACGACTGGAAGATATTCGCCCGCCACGGCATCCGCATCGCGCCCTTCGACGATACGATGCTGATGTCCTATGCCATGCACGCAGGGCTGCACAATCACGGCATGGACCTGCTGTCCGAGCGCTATCTGGGCCATGAACCCATTGAAATCAAAAGCCTGCTTGGGTCAGGCAAGTCGGCGCTGACCTTCGACAGGGTGCCGGTCGACGCGGCGGTGAAATACGCCGCCGAGGATGCCGACGTGACCTTGCGGCTTTGGCAGGCATTCAAGCCGCAGTTGCACCGCGCCCAGGTGACGACGGTCTATGAAACACTGGAGCGCCCACTGGTGCCGGTGCTGGCAGACATGGAGATGGCGGGCATCCGGGTCGATCCGAACACCCTGTCGCGCATGTCGAACGCATTCGCGCAGAAGATGGCCGCACTCGAGGCGGAAATCCAGGAGCTGGCAGGCCAGCCGTTCAATGTCGGAAGCCCCAAGCAACTGGGCGAGATTCTCTTTGACAAGATGGGCCTGCCCGGCGGCGAAAAGGGCAAGACCGGCGCCTATGCGACCGGGGCCGATGTGCTGGAAGACCTTGCGACCGAACATGAACTGCCGGGTCGGGTGCTCGACTGGCGGCAGTTGGCCAAGCTGAAATCCACCTATACAGATGCGCTTCAGGAACATGTCCACCCCGACACCGGCCGCGTGCACACGTCCTATTCGATCGCCGGGGCCAATACCGGGCGGCTGGCATCGACCGACCCCAACCTGCAAAACATTCCGGTCCGCACCGAAGAGGGCCGCCGCATCCGCGAGGCGTTCGTCGCCGGGCCGGGCATGCGGCTGGTCAGCCTTGATTACAGCCAGATCGAATTGCGCATCCTCGCCCATGTCGCCGATATTCCGGCGCTGAAACAGGCGTTCCGCGACGGGATCGACATCCACGCCCTGACCGCCAGCCAGATGTTCGGCGTGCCGGTCGAGGGGATGGACCCGATGATCCGCCGTCAGGCCAAGGCGATCAATTTCGGGGTGATCTACGGGATCTCCGGTTTTGGCCTTGCCCGCAACTTGCGCATTCCGCGCGCCGAGGCGCAGGCCTTCATCGACACCTATTTCCAGCGTTTTCCCGAGATCAAGGCCTACATGGATGCAACCGTGGCCTTTGCCAGGGACAAGGGCTATGTCCAGACGCTGTTCGGCCGCAAGATCCACACGCCCGAGATCAATGCCAAGGGTCCGACCGCCGGCTTCGCCCGGCGCGCCGCGATCAACGCGCCGATCCAGGGGGCGGCGGCCGACATCATCCGCCGGGCGATGATCCGCATGCCCGGGGCCATCGCCGGGTTGCCGGCAACCATGCTGTTGCAGGTCCATGACGAACTCTTGTTCGAGGTCGAGGAGGGGGCCGTCGGCAATCTGATCGCGGCGGCGCGGGCGGTGATGGAAGGGGCGGCCGATCCGGCCGTGCATCTTGACGTGCCGCTGGTGGTCGATGCGGGGCAGGGGGCCAACTGGGCCGAGGCGCACTGACCCCTGACGGGGCAGGACAGGGCAGGGCTGGGGCCCGAAGGGAAATCTCGATGGGTCATGTGCATCACGGAGATCACGGACACGGCCAAGCGCATTCCCATGGCGCGCCGGGCGGCGACCGCAACGTCGCCGTGGCGGCCGTGATCAATGTGGCGCTTGGGCTGGCGCAGATCGCCGGCGGGCTGGCGTCGGGTTCGATTGCGCTGGTCGCCGATGCGATCCACAACCTTTCCGACGCGGCGACCCTGGTCATTGCCTTCGGCGCCCGGCGGATCGCCCGCCGCCCGGCCGACACGACGATGACCTTTGGCTATGGCCGGGCCGAGGTGGTGGCGGCGCTGGTCAACTATACGTCTCTGGTGATGATTTCGCTCTGGCTCGGGGCCGAGGCGGCGCTGCGGCTGATGAACCCGTCCGCGGTGGCGGGCGGCGTGGTGATCGCGCTGGCCGGGCTGGGGCTGGTGGTCAATCTCGGCACGGCCCTTCTGACCTGGCGGCTTGCCCGCACCAGCCTAAATATCCGCGCGGCCTTTCTGCACAATCTGTCAGATGCGGGCGCGTCGGTTGCGGTGCTTGCGGGCGGGGTTGCGATCAAGATGTTCGGCTGGCACCTGGCCGATCCCCTGGTCACGCTTGGCCTGTCGGTCTGGATCCTGTGGCATGCGGCATCTGACATGCGGCCGGTGATCCGCATCCTGATGCTGGGCGCGCCTGCCGATATGGAGTTTGCCGCGATCCAGGCGCGGATAACGGCGGACGGCGATGTGGACGGGGTCCACCACATGCATCTGTGGCAGATCGACGAACGACGCACCTCTCTCGAGGCGCATCTGGTCTTGCGCGACGGCGCCGATGCAGGGGCGGCGACCGAGCGGGTCAGGCGGCTTCTGGCCGACGAATTCGGCATCACCCACGCGACCTTTCAGGCCGAAAATGCCACGGCCCCCTGTGCCGCGCCGGGCTGCGGTTAGGCGCGCCCCACCTCGTCCGCCATCGCTCGCCAGCCAAGCCCGGCGCGGGTATCGCCGGCGGGGGCGTATTCGGCCGAAACCCAGCCCCCGTAGCTGTCGGCGTCGAGCCGGGCGAAGAAGCCGCGATAGTTGATCGCGCCGCCCGCAGGTTCGTGGCGGCCCGGAAAGCCCGCGATCTGCACATGGGTTGCAAGATGGCCGTGGCGCGCCCAGGTGCCCCCGACATCGCCGGTGATCCGGTGGGCGTGATAGGCGTCGAACTGAAGCCCGAGGTTCGGCGCCCCGACCTCGGCCAGCAGATCGGTGGCAAGATCGAAATCGGCCAGCCAGTAGCCGGGCATGTCAAGGCGGTTGATCGGCTCGATCGTCAGGCTGCGTTTCGGGGCGCGGTCTGTGGCCCATTTCAGGTTGGCGACGAAGGTGGCGCGTGCGTCGGCGGCATCCGTCGCGCCGGCCATGACATGAATATGCCGCGGCTTCAGCACATCGGCAAAGCGCAGGGCGCGATCGAAATCGCGGCGGAAGCGGTCCTCCAAGCCCGGCACGGCGGCGAACCCGCGCGGCCCCCCGGCCCAGTTCGGCGGCGGTGTGTTTTGCAGAACGAAGGTCAGCCCGTGGATGACCAGCTGATCGCGCACCTCCTGCACGGCATGGTCGTACGGAAACAACACCTCGACCCCGTCAAAGCCCGCGTCCTTGGCGGCGGCGAAGCGTTCGATGAACGGCAGTTCGGCGAAAAGCATCGTCAGATTGGCGGCGAACCGGGGCATCAGGACAGCTCGGACGAGGGGATGATCGGAAAGAAGCGCCCGCCCGACCAGAGGCCGAACCAGAGGGTGCCTTCGTGCATCTCGTGTGTGCAAAGGTCGATCAGCCGGTAAAAGCTCTTGCGGTCGATCAGCGCCTCGAGATTGGCGCGGATATGGACATAGGGCGAAGGTTCGCCCGTCTGGGGGTCGCGGGCCACGCGGATCGGGTGGTCGGGGCCGGCGGTCGCTTCGTCGTCGACATGGGTGGTGAAGGTCACGGACTGGTCGCGCTCGGTGCCGTCGACGCGGAAGTCCGTGGCGACGAACGGCGCGTCGATCACCCGGATGCCGACCTTTTCGACAGGGGTGACGAGGAAATAATCGTCGCCGTCCCTGCGGATGATCGACGAGAAAAGCTTGACCAGCCCCATCCGCCCCATTGGCGTGCCAAGATAGAACCAGGTGCCGTCACGGCGGATTTCCATGTCGAGATCGCCGCAGAACGGCGGGTTCCACAGATGCACGGGCGGCGGCCCCTTGCGGCCGGCGGCCTTGGCTGCCGACGCGAGGTTTTCCGCCGACGGCTTCACGATCAATTGTTGGTCGGGTGTTTTTGCCATTGGTGTCAGATGCGTCTTCTGGCTTTATGCTGCAAGCTAATATGGCGAAGGATGTGTGTGATGACCATGGGTGCCGATCTGGTGGCCGAAATCGAGGGTCTGGGCGAGCGGCTTGGCGCCGCGAAAGCGTCGGTGGCGCAAAGGTTTATCGGCCAGCCGAAGGTGGTCGATCTGGCACTGACAGCGCTTTTGTGCGGCGGGCACGGGCTTTTGGTGGGCGTGCCGGGGCTGGGCAAGACCATGCTGGTCGAGACGTTGGCCCAGGTCATGGGCCTGACATCGGGCCGGGTCCAGTTCACCCCCGACCTGATGCCGGCCGATATTCTGGGATCCGAAGTTCTCGAGACGGCCGCCGACGGCAAGCGCGCCTTTCGCTTCATCGAAGGCCCGGTCTTTTGCCAGCTCCTCATGGCGGACGAGATCAACCGGGCCAGCCCGCGCACCCAGTCGGCGCTTTTGCAGGCGATGCAGGAAGGGCAGGTGACGGTCGCGGGCCAGCACCGGCCGCTCGGGGCGCCGTTCCATGTGCTCGCCACCCAGAACCCGATCGAGCAGGAGGGAACCTATCCCCTGCCCGAGGCGCAGCTCGACCGGTTTCTGGTGCAGATCGACGTGGATTATCCCGACCGCGCGACCGAGCGCGACATTCTGCTGGCGACAACGGGTGCCACCACGGCAAGCGCGCATCAGGTGTTCGATGCGGCCGGGCTGCTGGCCGCGCAGGCGGCAGTGCGGCGGATGCCGGTGGGTGAAAAGGTGATCGAGCTGATCCTCGATCTGGTGCGCGCCTTTCGGCCGGACGATCCGGCGGCGGGGGCGGCGGTCAAGGCGGCGGTCAGCTGGGGACCGGGGCCGCGCGCGGCACAGGCGCTGATGCTCGCGGTCAGGGCGGCGGCGCTCCTGGATGGGCGGCTGGCACCTTCGGCGGCCGATGTGCAGGCGCTGGCGCGCCCGGTCCTGTCGCACCGGATGGCGCTGTCGTTTGCGGCGCGGGCGCGTGGCGAAAGCCTGGCCGGCCTGATCGACGGCGTGGCCACTGCGGTGACCCGCGCCGAGGCCGCATGACCACCAGCGCCCCCCTGCGCCGCGAGGCCGAGGGGCTTGCCGCCCCGCTGCCCGGCCTTCTGGCCGAGGCGCGCCAGCTCGCCGCGACGGTACAGATGGGCACACACGGGCGGCGGCGTGCGGGCGTGGGCGACGAATTCTGGCAATACCGCCCGGCCATGGACCATGACGAGGCCCGCCGCATCGACTGGCGCCGGTCGGCCCGGTCCGACCAGCATTTCCTGCGCGAGATGGAGTGGCAGGCGACGCAGAGCGTGCATCTTTGGGTCGATCCGGCGCAGTCGATGGACTTTTCCTCGCTGGCCGATCTTCCCGCCAAGGCGCATCGGGCGCGGGTTCTGGCGCTGGCAACGGCGATCCTCCTGGAGCGGGCTGGCGAACGGGTGGGCCTGGCCGACGGGCTGACCCCGCCACGCGCCGGGGCCGCGCAACTGACCCGCATTGCGGCGGCGCTGACGCAGGGGCAGGGGGCGGCGGACTATGGCGCGCCAGCGTCGGGTGCGCTGGTGTCGGGTGCGAGGGTGCTCCTGCTGTCCGATTTCTTCGGGGCTGCGGATGCAGTCGAGGCGATGGTCTACGCTGCCGCCGACCGGGGGATTTCGGGCGCCCTGGTGCAGGTGCTCGACCCGGCGGAGGTGGACTTTCCCTTCGCCGGCCGGGCGATCTTTGAAAGCATGGGCGGCACGCTGCGACACGAGACGAAAGAGGCGGCAAGCCTGCGCGACCGCTATCGCCGGCGCCTGGCCGACCGGCAGGACCGGCTGGCGCGGCTTGCCCGACTGACCGGCTGGCACTGGACTGTGCACTGCACCGACGCGGCTGCGGCGCAGGCGCTTTTGTGGATTTGTGGCGCGATCGGGCAGAGATCGTGATGGGGGGGCTGTCCGCCATCGGTTTTGTCAGCCCCTGGCTGCTTTGGGCCGCACTGGCGTTGCCGGTCATCTGGCTTTTGCTGCGCGTCGTGCCGCCGGCGCCGATCCGCCAGCGGTTTCCGGGCGTGGTGCTCCTCCTCGGGCTCGACGACCGCGACAGCACCAGCCGCCGCACGCCGCCCTGGTTGTTGTTTCTGCGGGTTCTGGCGCTGGGGCTTGCCATTGTCGGCTTTGCCGGGCCGGTTCTGAACCCCAAGCCGATGGGGCCGGGCCACGGGCCGCTTCTGTTGCTGGCCGATGCAAGCTGGGCGGATGCCGGCGCCTGGGCCGAGAAGCGCGCGCGCCTGGTTGCGGCCAATGACGAAGCGGTGCGCGCCGGCCGCCCGCTGGCCTTCGCCGATCTTGGCCTGCCGCAACCCGGGCCGGTCGTCTTCAGCACCGATCCGGCGCTCCGCGACCGGCTTGCCGCCCTGCAACCCCATCCGTGGGAGCCGGCCGACATGGCGGCGTTCGGCAAGACGCTGCCGGTGGGCGAGTTTGAAACGCTGTGGCTGTCCGACGGCCTCGCCCGCGCCGGGCGCGATGCGCTGTTCGCCGATCTGGCGCGCCACGGCCCGGTGACGGTGGTCGAGGCGGCGCGGCGGGTGCTGGCGCTGCGCCCGGCGAGCCTGAGCGATGGCAAGATCGCCACGATGGTCTTGCGTGCCGGTGGCGCGGGTACGGTGACAGCCGAGGTCGTGGCCCACGGCCTTGACCCGAACGGGATCGAAAGGGAATTGGCGCGCCAGTCGGTGACGCTGGCACCGGACGCGCTGACCGGCCCTGTCGCCTTCAATCTGGCGCCCGAACTGCGTAACCGCCTGACCCGGCTCGAGATAGCAGGGGCGTCGTCGGCCGGGGCGGTGGCGCTGGCTGGCGATGCGCTGAAGCGCCGCAAGGTGGCGCTGATCGAAACCGGGGCGCCGCGCGAGGGGCTCGCGCTGCTCGCCCCCGGTCATTACCTGCGCGAGGCGCTCGGCCCCACCACCGATCTGATCGAGGGAGCGCTGCCCGATCTCTTGCCGGCGGCCCCGGATGTGGTGGTCCTGGCCGATGCCGGCCGCCTGCCCCCGGCCGAGGCCACGGCGCTGGCCGACTGGGTTCGGGCGGGCGGGCTTCTGGTCCGCTTTGCCGGCCCGCATCTGGCGGCCACGGTCGGCGACGGCGCGACCGACGACGGGCTTTTGCCGGTGGCGCTGCGCCCCGGCGGGCTCAGCACGGGCGGCGCGATGAGCTGGGGCGCGCCGCGCACGCTGGCCGCTTTCCCCGACGGATCGCCCTTTCACGGGCTTGCCGTGCCCGCCGAGGTGACAGTGAAGACCCAGGTTCTGGCCGAGCCCGGCCCGGACCTTGCCGCCCGCACGATCGCGGCGCTCGACGATGGCACGCCGCTGGTCACGCGTGCGCCCCTTGGCAAGGGGCAGGTGGTGCTTTTCCATGTCACCGCCAATGCCGAATGGTCGAACCTGCCGCTGTCGGGCCTGTTCGTCCAGATGCTCGACCGGCTGGCGATTTCCAGCACGCCCGCCGCGACCGGGGCGCAGGGGCTGGACGGGGTCGATTGGGTGCCAGACCGGGTGCTCGACGCCTATGGGGCGCTGGCGCCGGCAGATGGTTTGGCCGGCGGCCTGGCCGGGGTGCCGGGGGCGCGGCTGGCCAAGGGCGTGCCCGCCGCCGACATGCCCCCCGGCCTTTACCGCGCCGAGGCCCGGCAGGTGGCGTTGAATGTCATCGCGCCCGACCGCAGCCTTGCGACGGCGGCGTGGCCCGCCTCTGCCCGTCTTGAAAGCCTGGCCCAGCCGGCGCCGCGCCTGCTGAAGGGTTGGGCGCTGGCCGCCGCGCTGGCGCTGATCCTGGCCGACAGCCTGGCGACGGCGCTGATGGGCGGCCATATCCCGCCCCGTCCGACCGCCCGCCGCGCTGCCCGCTCTGCCACCCGGCCGCGCGGGACGGCTGCGGTCCTGGTCCTGCTGGCGGCGGTGGCCGCCGCGCCCGCCCGGGTCCGCGCCGCCGATGCCGCCGCAGATCCCGCCGCCGACCAGCGGCTGATCGACGCTGCGGGCGGTATGGTTCTGGCCCATGTGCTGACCGGTGACGTGGACACCGACGATCTGGCCGAGGCTGGCCTGGCCGGCCTGAGCCAGGTTCTGACCGCGCGCACCTCGGTCGAGCCCGGGGCGCCGGTGGGGGTGGATCTGAACCGCGACGAACTGTCGGTCTATGCATTCCTCTACTGGCCGGTCACGCTCGATCAGCCGGCGCCGTCGCCCGACGCCTACCGGCGGTTGAACCGGTTCCTGCAAACCGGGGGCATGATCTTGTTCGACACGCGCGACGCCGATCTTGGCGCCGATGGTGCGACAACACCCGAGGCCGCGCGGCTGCGTCAGCTTGCCGCGCCCCTGGACATTCCGCCGCTGGAACCGATGCCCAAGGATCACGTCCTGACCCGCAGTTTCTATCTGTTGCAGGATTTTCCCGGCCGCTACACCCAGGGCCAGATCTGGGTCGAGGCGGCGCCGCCCGACGCGGAGAAGGCGGCCGGAATGCCGTTTCGCAACGCCAACGACAGCGTGACGCCGGTGGTGATCGGCGGCAACGACTGGGCCGCCGCCTGGGCGATCGACGCAGCCGGCCAGCCGCTGTTGCCGGTCGGGCGCGGCGCGGCGGGCGACCGGCAGCGCGAGCTGGCCTATCGGTTCGGGGTCAATCTCATCATGCATGTGCTGACCGGAAACTATAAGTCCGACCAAGTGCACGTTCCCGCGCTTTTGGAAAGGTTGGGTCAATGATCGCGGGGGTGGGGATCGTGTTCGCGCCGCTGGTGCCCTGGCCGCTGGTCGCGCTTCTGGCGGCCCTGGCGGTGGCGGGGCTGGTTCTGGGCCTTTACGGCCGGCTTCGGGGGCGGTGGGCGCGGGCCGGGGCGGCGACGATCCTGCTGCTGGCGTTGGCAGGGCCGTCGTTGCGGTCGGAAACGCGCGATCCGCTGAACGACATCGTTCTTCTGATGCAGGACGAAAGCGCGAGCCAGCGGCTGGGCGACCGGGCGGCGGTTTCTGATGCAGCGGCGGCGCAGATCGCCGCGCGGATTGCCGCCCTGCCGCATACCGATCTGCGCCGGATCACGGTGGGCGACGACCCCGACAATGGCGGCACGCTGGCCATGACCGCGCTGGCCGAGGCCCTTGCCAAGGAACCCCGCGACCGCATCGCGGGCGCGATCCTGGTGACAGACGGTCAGGTTCACGATGCGGGCATTGCGCCCGACAGCCCGGCGCCAATCAACGTTCTTCTGACCGGTCATGCCGCCGACTGGGACCGCCGGCTTCATATCACGAAGGCCCCGGCCTTTGGCATCATCGGAAAGAGCACCACGATCGGGTTCCGGATCGACGCCGATGGTGCGGTGCCCGCGGCCCGGGCCCGCCAGGATGTCAGCGTGAGCGTGGCCATCGACGGGGCGGCCGAGCAAAGCTATGCCGTGCCTGTCGACCGCGATCTGGAATTGCCGCTGACGCTGGTGCACGCGGGTGTCAACGTCGTGCAGATAAAACTCGCCCCCGACCCGGGCGAGCTGACCGACCGCAACAATATCGCCGTCTTGCAGATCAACGGTGTGCGCGACCGGCTGCGGGTTCTGCTGATCTCGGGCCAGCCCTATGCCGGCGAGCGGACCTGGCGCAACCTCTTGAAATCCGACAGTTCGGTCGATCTGGTGCATTTCACCATCCTGCGGCCGCCGGAAAAGGAAGACGGCGTGCCTGTCAGCGAACTGGCGCTGATCGCCTTTCCGACCCGGCAGCTTTTTGTCGAGAAGATCAAGGATTTCGACCTCATCATCTTCGACCGCTATCCGATGCGGGGGATTCTGTCGGCTGACTACCTGGCCAATATCCGCGACTATGTGTTGGGCGGCGGGGCGGTGCTGGTGGCAGCGGGACCCGAGTTTGCCACCGCTGACAGCCTGTATTTCTCGGCCCTCGGCGATGTGCTGCCGGCGCGGCCGTCGACGCGGCTGGTCAACCGCGGCTATCTGCCAACGGTGTCGGACCTGGGCGCGCGCCATCCGGTGACCGAGGGGCTCGAGGCGCTGGCGCGCGAGGCCAACCCCGGTGCCGACAGGTCGGGCCCGCCCTGGGGCCGCTGGCTGCAATATGTCGATCTGACCGACCCCCGTGGCCAGGTGGTGATGACCGGGCCGGACAAGGCGCCCCTGCTGATCCTCGACCATGCCGGGCAGGGGCGCGTGGCGCTTTTGGGCAGCGATCAGGCCTGGCTCTGGAGCCGTGGGTTCGAGGGCGGCGGCCCGCAGCAGGAACTCTTGCGGCGGATCGCCCATTGGCTGATGAAGGAACCCGATCTGGAAGAGGAGGCGTTGACCGCGACGGTCAAGGGGGCCGGTGTCACCATCGCCCGCCGGTCGCTGTCCGACGGCCCGCACGAGGTGACGATCACCGGCCCCGATGGCGCGGTGACGCGGCTGGCGCTGCCCGAGGTTGGCCCCGGACTATACAGCGCCCCCTGGGTGCCGCCGGCGCAGGGGCTCTATCATATGGCCGAGGGCGATCTGCAACGGGTGTTCGCGCTCGGCCCCACCAGCCCGCGCGAATACGAAACCCCGATCGCCTCGCCTGCGCTGCTGGCGCCGCTGGTCGCGCCCACCAACGGTGGCTTCGCGCGGCTGGAAGACGGCCTTCCCGAGGTGCGCCAGGTGCGGTCCGGTCGGCCGGCGGCCGGGCGCGGCTGGGTGGGGATCACGCCGCGCGGCGCCTACCGCACGGTCGACCTGCGGCTGGTGCCGCTGGTACCCGGCTGGCTGGGCCTTGGGCTTGCTGCCGCCCTAGTCCTTGGCGCCTGGCTGGCAGAGGGGCGGCGGCGCCCCCGGTCCGGCTGACACGCTCAGCCGATGTCATTGAGGCCGGCGATCAGGACGCCGCGGGAATAAGAGGCGAATTCGCGCCGCCAGAGGACCAGCATCGTGGTCAGCGTGGACAGCCCGAGCGCGACCGGCCCCAGAAGCCAGCCGAGCGCGCCAAGGGCGAAATAGATCGACCTGAGGCCTCGGTTGAAGCTTTTCGCCGCATGGATGTTCACCTCGGCCGCATGACCGGCGCGTTTGTAGGCCGAAGGATCGTCGGCATCGTTCGGCACTGCCGCCATCAGGATCGCGCAATAGCCGAACAGGCGGTTCGCCCAGACGAATTTCAGCGTGGCGTTGGTCAGGAGCAGCACGACCAGAAGGATCTTGGCCTGCCAGAGCTGCGAGGGGCCATTGAGATTTATCAGGTCGCCCGCCAGCCCTTGCAGCCGATCGGTATTACCGATCATCGCCACGCCGCCGCCGATGGCGATCATCGAGGCCGAGGCGAAAAAGCTGGTACTCTGGCGCAGGCTCTCCATGATCGAGGCGTCGAAGATGCGGGGCTGGCGGGTGACGAACTGATGCATCCACTGGCGGCGGTAGGTCTGCATCAGGATGCTGACCGATGGAAGGCCTGCAGGCGGATGTTCGACGAAGCGGCCAAGCGCCAGCCAGCCGAACATCAGAAAGGCAAAGGCCGCGCTGTCGGCGGTGGTGAAATGGGGGATATGATCGGTCGGCAGCATGAGGCATCGTGTCAAAGCGTGCGCGGCTTGCCAATTCGAAAAATTGGTTATATTTTCTTACCAAATATGGAGGAATGCCATGCAGATGCCGGTGCCGGACAGGAGAATCCTTACCCGAAAAGATGCGATCTTGCGTGGCCTTGGCGCGATCCTGCCGGGCGATGCCGTCATTTCCGACCCGACCGAAACCCGCGCCTATGAATGCGACGGCCTGTCGGCCTATCGCTGCGCGCCCCTGGCGGTGATCCTGCCGCGTTCGACGGCCGAAGTGGCGGCCTGCCTGAAGTTTCTGCATGGTGAGCGGGTGCCGGTGGTGCCGCGCGGGGCGGGCACGTCGCTGGCCGGGGGGGCGCTGCCGACTGCCGATGCCGTGCTCATCGGGCTGGCGCGGATGAACCGGGTGATCGAGACCGATTATGCCAACCGCTTCGTGCGGGTCGAGGCGGGGCGGACCAATCTGTCGGTGACCGTCGCGGTCGAGGCCGAGGGATTCTTCTACGCCCCTGATCCGTCGAGCCAGCTTGCCTGCGCCATCGGCGGCAATATCGCGATGAACTCCGGGGGCGCGCATTGCCTGAAATACGGGGTGACGACCAACAATCTCATGGGCGTCACGCTGGTGCTGATGGACGGCACGGTGATCGAGCTGGGCGGGCCCTGGGCCGATGCGGGCGGGCTCGACCTTCTGGGCGTGGTCTGCGGGTCGGAGGGCCAGCTCGGTGTGGTGACCGAGGCGACCCTGCGCATCCTGCCAAAGCCCGAAGGCGCGCGGCCGGTGCTGATCGGGTTCGCAGCAAACGAGGTTGCCGGGGCCTGTGTCGCCGACATCATAAGGGCGGGTGTGCTGCCGGTGGCGATCGAGTTCATGGACCGTCCCTGCATCCGCGCCTGCGAGGATTTCGCCCATGCCGGATACCCCGATTGCGAGGCACTTTTGATCGTCGAGGTCGAGGGAAGTGCCGCCGAGATCGACGAGCAGCTGGCGCTGATCAGGGCCATCGCCCGGCGCCACGGCCCCATCGAGCTGCGCGAAAGCGGGTCCGAGGCCGAGGCAGCGCGGATCTGGCTGGGGCGCAAGTCGGCCTTTGGCGCGATGGGGCAGTTGGGCGACTACATGTGCCTGGATGGGACCATTCCGGTGTCGAGCCTGCCGCATGTCCTGCGCCGGATCGGCGAGATGAGCGCCGAATATGGGCTTCGCGTGGCCAATGTCTTTCACGCGGGCGATGGCAACATGCATCCCCTGATCCTCTATGACGCCAACAAGCCCGGCGATCTGGAGACCTGCGAGGCTTTTGGCGCGGCGATCCTGAAGCTCTGTGTCGAAGTCGGCGGCTGCCTGACCGGCGAGCATGGGGTGGGGGTCGAAAAGCGCGATCTGATGGGGGTGCAGTTCACGCCCGACGACATGGAGGCGCAGATGCGGGTGAAGGATGTGTTCGATCCTGGTTGGCTGCTCAACCCGGCGAAAGTGTTTCCGCTGGCGGTCAGCGCCGCCCGGCGCGCTGGCTGAGGGCGGGCACCGGGGACTGTCTGCCCCCGGACCCCCGAGGATATTTTGGCCACAATGAAGGAACGGGGATGAAGGTTGCCTCAGAGGACGAGCTGGCCGAGGCGATCCGGGGCGCGCGCCGGGGCTTGCGTATTCTTGGCGGAGGAACGCGCGGCGCGGAACTTGCGGGCGCCGCAGACCTGCTGGACGTTTCGGGGGTGAGCGGGGTTGCGCTTTACGAGCCAGGGGCGCTGACCCTGGTGGCGCGGGCAGGCACACCCCTGGCCGAGATAGAGGCGGCTCTGGCGGCCGAGGGCCAGAGGCTCGCGTTCGAGCCGGCCGACTGGCGCGGGCTGTTGGGCCGCGCGGGCACGCCGACGCTGGGGGGGGCGGTGGCGGCCAATGTCTCCGGGCCGCGGCGGGTGCAGGCAGGGGCCTGCCGGGACGCGCTTTTGGGGGTGCGGTTCGTCGACGGGTCGGGTGCCATCGTCAGGAACGGCGGTCGGGTGATGAAGAATGTGACCGGCTACGATCTGGCGCGGCTGATGGCGGGAAGTCACGGCACCCTGGGGGTTCTGAGCGAGATAGCGCTCAAGGTGCAGCCGATGCCGGGGGCGGTGGCGACGATCGTCGTGCCGGGGCTCGGGCTTGAAGCGGCGGTGGCGGCGATGGCGCGGGCGTTGATGTCGCCTTACGAGGTGACCGGGGCCGCGCGGCTGCCCGACGGGCGGGTGGCGATCCGCGTCGAAGGGTTCGCGGGGTCGGTCGCCTACCGCGCGGGGCGGCTCGCCGAGATGCTCGGGTCTGGTGCCGAAGTGACGCTGGAGGGCGCGATCTGGGCGGATATCCGCGATGTGGCCGCCTTTCACCGGCGGGCGGGCGATGTCTGGCGCTTCTCGGTCAAACCGTCGGATGCGCCGGTGGTGGCCGGCCGGCTTGGCGGCGAGGTGTTGCTGGATTGGGGAGGCGGGCTGATCTGGGCGCTTTTGCCCGAAGGGACCGATGCCCGGGCGCTGGCCGCGCCTTACAAAGGCCATGCCACGCTGATCCGTGCCGGGGCGGAAACCCGCGCGCGGCTGCCGCGGTTCGAACTGGAAGCACCGGGGGTGGCGGCGCTGTCGCGCCGGCTGCGGGCAGGGTTCGATCCGCGCGGCATTTTCAATCCGGGGCTGATGGGCTGAACCATGCAGACGAATTTCACCGAAGAACAGCTTCGCATCCCCGGCATCGCCCGCGCCAACGAGGTCTTGCGCTCCTGTGTCCATTGCGGCTTTTGCACCGCCACCTGCCCAACCTATCAGGTGCTCGGCGACGAGCTGGACAGCCCGCGCGGCCGGATCTATCTGATCAAGGACATGCTCGAAAGCGGGCGTGCGGCGGACGAAAAGACGGTCAAGCATGTCGATCGCTGCCTGTCGTGCCTTGCCTGCATGACGACCTGCCCGTCGGGGGTGCATTACATGCACCTGGTCGATCATGCCCGCGCCCATATCGAGGCGACCTATCGGCGCCCCCTGGTCGACCGGCTGTTACGCGGAATGCTGGCCCGCGTGATCCCCTATCCGCGCCGGTTCCGGCTGGCGTTGCTCGGGGCCAAGATGGCGCGGCCGTTCGCGCGGCTCTTGCCCGATTCCCGGCTGCGGGCGATGGTGGCGATGGCGCCGCGCCAGGTGCCCGCTGTCAGCCGCAATGACGACCCTCAGGTGTTCGCGGCACGTGGTGCGCGCCGGATGCGGGTGGCGCTGATGACCGGCTGCGCGCAAAAGGCGCTGAACACCGACATCAACGACGCGACGATCCGCCTGCTGACCCGGCTTGGCTGCGAGGTGGCGGTGGTGCGGGGAGCGGGCTGCTGCGGGGCGCTGACCCATCACATGGGGCGCGCTGAGGAAAGCCATGCGATGGCTGCCGCCAACATCCGCGCCTGGGGCGCGGAAGTCCGGGCGGGCGGGCTTGACGCGATCGTCATCAACACGTCGGGTTGCGGAACCACGGTAAAGGATTACGGCCATATGTTCCGCGCCACACCGCTTGGCCCCGCCGCGGCCGAGATCGCCGCGCTGGCGCTGGATGTGACCGAGCTGCTGGAGCGGCTCGCCCCGGCGGGCCGCGCGCCAGAGCCCTTGCGCGTCGCCTATCACGCCGCCTGTTCGCTTCAGCATGGGCAGCGGGTCAAGTCCGCCCCCAAGGCGCTTCTGGCGGCGGCCGGGTTCACGGTGGTCGAGCCGGCCGATGCGCATCTTTGCTGCGGGTCGGCGGGCACCTACAACCTATTGCAGCCCGACCTTTCGGCCGAACTGAGGCGGCGCAAGGTGGCCAATCTCGAGGCCCGGGCGCCCGACGTGATCGCGGCCGGAAATATCGGCTGCATGATGCAGATCGGGTCGGCGACCGGGGTGCCGGTCGCCCATACGGTCGAGCTGATCGACTGGGCCAATGGCGGGCCGCGGCCAAAGGCCCTGACAAGCCCCTAGGCATGCGCGGCTTTCGGTCATATTCTTGCCGTAAGCGCCAGCTATTGCCGCCGGTGAAATGGGGAGTGTGGGATGCGGCTGACGCTGCTTGCAATGGTGCTGTCGGTGGTGGCGGGTCTGGCCCAGGCTGCGGATTCGCCGCTGCAATCGCTTCAGACTGACGATCAGACACGGGGATGGGATGCGGTCGGGCGGGTCGATATCGGCGACCGGGCCTTTTGCACCGGTGCGCTGATCGCCTTTGATCTGGTGCTGACCGCCGCGCACTGCCTTTACGACAAGGAAAGCGGTCGGCCGTTCGATGCCGCCGATTTCCGCTTCAGCGCGGGCCTGCGCAACGGGCGGGTGGCGGCGGAACGGACGGTGAAACGGGTCTTCGCGCATCCGTCCTATGTCTATCGCGGGCCGGAAAACGTGACCGGCGTGCCCTATGATCTGGCACTCTTGCAGCTAGATCAGCCGATCCAGGTGGCTTCGATCCGGCCCTATGCAACCGGCGACGATCCGCAGGCGGGCGATACGGTTGAGGTGGTGTCCTATGCCATCGACCGGTCCGAGGCGCCATCGTTGCAGAAATCCTGCGGGGTGCTCGGGCCCCAGCCTGGAATGATGGTCTTTTCCTGCTCGGTCGATTTCGGATCTTCGGGCGCACCGATCTTCAAGCTGACGAATGGCGTGCCGCAGATCGTATCGGTCGTGTCGGCCAAGGCCGAGCTTGATGGCGCCAAGGTTTCGCTCGGCGCGCAGATGGCTGTGCCCTTTGCCGAGCTGATGGCCGCCTATAACGCCAGCCAGCAGCCCACCCGCCTGGCCGCCGGTGTCAGGACCAGCCTGCCGCAGATCGGGGCAAGCACGGTCGGGGCCAAGTTCCTGAAGCCGTAAATTCCGGCCAGGCTCCCCCCTTGAACATCGAACCTTTCGTTCCCAGATTCCGCCTGCCGGGGTGCCAGTTCGGACCCCGGATTGGCAACCCGCCTGTGCCCGAACGGGACAGGCCCAAGCATCGCTCGAAGGAGGATGACCCATGCGGACCGTTGATTTTGCCCCGCTTTACCGTGCGACTGTCGGCTTTGACCGCATCGCTGATCTGATGGACCGGGCGCTCAGCGCCGACAGCGCGCAGCCCGGCTACCCGCCCTACAATATCGAAAAGACCGACGAGAACGCCTATCGCATCTCGATCGCCGTCGCGGGCTTTGCCGCTGACGAACTGACCGTCGAGGTCAAGGAAGGCGCGCTGTTCGTTTCGGCCCGCAAGGCGGCCGAGGACGAGGCCAAGACCTATCTGCATCGCGGCATTGCCACCCGCGCGTTCGAGCGCCGGTTCGCGCTGGCCGATCACGTGCGGGTGTCCGGGGCGACCCATGCCGACGGGATGCTGCATATCGACCTGGTGCGCGAGGTGCCCGAAGCGCTGAAGCCGCGCCGGATCGAGATTGCTTCGTCCGAGCCGGTCGAAGCGCGGGCGGTGGAAAAGCTGGACGCCTGACGGGCGGACAGGGCTTTGAGCGGGGGCGCGCCGGACGGCGCGCCCCTTTTCTTTTGCTGCCGATGCCCTATTGTCGACTGGTCCTGGAAGGAGGCCAGCATGGCAGACCCGACCCGCCCATTCTGCATCGTCCACTGGCGCGACATCGAAGACCCGGCCCCCGGCCACTATGATGGCGATGACGAGCGCATGTCGCTTGGTGCCGCTCTTGGGCGCCATTTCGGCCTGACGCGGCTTGGCATCCATCACGAACGGTTGTTGCCTGGCCGCCGGACCTCGTATCCCCATGCCGAAAGCGCCGAGGAAGAGTTCGTCTATGTGCTGGAAGGCACGCCGGATGCCTGGATCGACGGCACCTTGCATCGGCTCGCCGCCGGCGACGCGGTGGGGTTTCCGGCCGGCACCGGCCTTTGCCACACGTTCATCAACAATACCGACGGCGAGGTGCGGCTTTTGGTGGTGGGCGAGGCTGCCAAGCCGGCGAACCGCATCTTCTATGTCCGCAATCCCGAACGCCGCGCGATGCGCCACGATTGGTGGGACGATGTGCCGGCCCGGCCAATGGGCGACCATGACGGGCTGAGCGACCGGGTCAGGGATTGGCGCGCCGGCCGGCGGCCGACGCAGGACTGACCGGGTCGCAGAACTACTTGGCGTTCGCCAGGCTTTGACCCAGCCGCATGAGCTGCACGGCTTCGCTGCGATAACCCCAAGGGTCATCGCCGCGCGCGCCATCGGCCAGCGCGATCGCATCCGCCCAGCCCCACTGGCCAAGATATTCGCCGCCGGTCAGCAATTGGCCGAACCCGGCGATGGCGGCGGCAAAGCGGGCGTCGGGTTCGGGTGCCATGACGGCGGCCGGGATCGGCGTTTCGATCAGCTTCGACACGGCCGATCCGGGCGCCTTGTAGCGCATCTTGAGAAAGCCAAGCTCGCCCCCGGTCCCGGTTGGCGCCGGCGCGTAGCGCAACGGGTCGGACCGACGCGCAGGGCTGTCGACCGGCGTCACCTCGTAAAGGGCGGTCACCTGAGTTCCCGCGCCGATCTCGCCGGCATCAACCTTGTCGTTGTTGAAATCCTCGCGGGCCAGCGCGCGGGTCTCGTAGCCGATCAGCCGGTATTCTGCGACCGTCGCGGGGTTGAATTCGATCTGGATCTTCACATCGTCGGCGATCGGGAAAAGCGCGCCGGTCAACTGGTCCGCCAGCACCTTTTGCGCCTCGGCCAGCGTGTCGATATAGGCGGCCTGACCATTGCCGTTCTGCGCCAACGCCTGCATCGTCGCGTCATCGAGATTGCCGCGCCCGAAACCCAGGACCGAAAGATAGACGCCGCTGTCGCGCTTTTCGGCGATGAAGTCCTTCAGCGCATCGGGATCGCTAAGGCCGACGTTGAAATCGCCGTCGGTGGCCAGAAGCACCCGGCCGATCCGGCCCTTGGCCGCCATCCCCTCTGCAACTCTATAGGCAAGCTGCAACCCTTGGGCACCGGCGGTCGAGCCGCCCGCGTCCAGCCGGTCGAGTGCAGCAAGGATCGTCGCCCGGTCGCTGGCCGCCGTCGGTTCCAGCACCTCGCCGGCGGATCCGGCATAGGTGACGATCGCGACCTTGTCCTGCGGGCGCAACTTGCCGAGCATCAGGCGGAAGGATTGCTTCAGAAGGGGCAGCTTGTTCGGTTCGTCCATCGACCCGGATGTGTCGATCAGAAAGACCAGGTTCAGGGGCGGGCGGGCGTCGGTCGCGGGCATCGCCCCTTGCAGGCCGATGCGCAAAAGTTCGGTATCCTTGTTCCAGGGGGTCTGGAACAGGCTGACAGAAGCCTTGAAGGGCGCCTCGTCCGCTGTCGGCGCGGGATAGTTGTAGGGGAAATAGTTGACCATTTCCTCGATCCGAACCGCATCGGCCGGCGGCAGGGCGCCGGCGTTCAGCGACGAGCGGACGATGGTATAGGAGGCCGTGTCGACATCGATGGAAAAGGTCGACACCGGCGCCTCGGCGACGATCCGGACCGGGTTCGCATCGGCATGGGCGAAGGCTTCGGTCGATGGAGGTGCCAGGCGGACGCGGTCTTGTAGCTGGTCCGCCAGGCCAACGATACTTCCGGTGGGGGCGGCTCCAGCAGGTGCCGGTTCCACCAGCGGCCGGTCCAGCGCCGCGTTGGCGGTCCTTGCCGCATCGGCCGGGGCCGACATGTCGGCCTCGCTTCCGGTTTCGGCGAGTGCATTGGCACGCACCTCGGCCTTCGTGTCCTTCGCCGGCGCTGCGGCCTTGGCCTGTGCCGGGGCGGCCTGCCCCTGCGCGGGCTGTTTTTCGAGCGCAGGCTGTTTTTCGAGCGCGGGCAGGGAGGTGGGCGCCAGGGCCGATGGCTCAGGTGCGGGCCGGGGCGGCATAGCGCCGGGGCGCCAGAGGCCGGGCTGCGTGGTCACGAGGACAGCGCACAGGGCGGCGGTCGAGACGCCGATGGCAAGGCCGGGGCGGGCGGTCAGGCGGGAAATCATGGTGCGTGCTCCTGTCAGAAACCCCGCCCTTTGCGGGCGGTCTGGCATGGGACGCAGGGCGGGTGCGGATTCTTGGGCGCGGTCGAAATCTTCCATCGCCTGCGCCATGGCTGCTGCGCGGGCGGCCGGGTCCGGGGGCGGCGGGGCGGCACGTAGCGCCGCGCGGAGTTTGTCGAGTTCGTCGGTCATAGCAAGCCCTCGGCCCGCGCCATGGCGCGCAGGCGCTTTTTCACTTCGCTCATCCGCCAGGCGACCGTGCCTTCGGAAACGCCCAGAACCTCGGCCGCTTCGGCCTGGGTCAGGTCTTCCCCGAGTGTCAGCGCCACCGTATCGCGCAGTTCTGCCGGCAGGCGGTTCATCGTCCGGGCCAGCCAGTCCTGCGCGGCCTCTGTTGCGTCGGCCTCGGCCCGGCGCGCCAGTTCCCAGTCGCCCCAGCCGTCGGCGGCCCGTCCGCGCGTGGCCGCCCGCCGCCGTCGGTCGTGGGCGCCGTTCACCGTTACCCGGTAGAGCCAGGTGGTGAACCGCGCCGCCTGCCGGTAGCCGACGAGCTTGGCGGGAAGGGCGGCGCAGATGTCCTGCGTCAGATCCTCGGCCTCGGCGCGGCTGCCGGTCAGCCGAAAGGCGAGCCGGAAGATACGGTCGTAGTGGCGCGCCAGAAGGGCCGCGAAGGCGGCGCGGTCGCCGGCGGCGGCGAGGGGTGCAAGGGTATCGTCGGGCGTGTCCATCAGCATCACGATAGGTTCGACGCGGGTGGGCGTGCAATCCTTGGCGGCCAGAGCAAAGATTTCAGGCAAATCGGTGCCGGGTCACTGCCGCCGCCGCTGCGCGAGCCACATTCCGGCGAAAATAAAGCCCACACCGATCGCCTTGACCCAGACCCCTTCGGCGCGGCCCATGGCAAGATCGAGCGCCACGCCCGAAATCATCTGACCGGCGATCACCAGAAGCGCGGTCATCGTTGCCCCGATCCGGGCCACGAGCCAGCTGCCGAGGGCGACGAAGATTACCCCGACCGATCCGCCAAGCCAGGCTGTCACTGGCGCTTCGGGCCAGCCGCCGGGCAAAAGGCCGCCAAAGGCCAGCGCCGCCGTGCTCAGAAGCGCGAAGCCGACGACATGGTTCCAGAAAGATGCGACCAGCGGCGAGGTGGCGAGGCTGAGCCGCCCGTTGACCTGCCGGCTGACGCCGACCAGAATCCCGGCCAGAAGTGCCAGTGCGAGGGCTGCGATCATGGCGCGATCCGCCCAGAGAAGATGATGAGAAGGCTGCCTGCAAGGATAAAGGCCAGTGCAGCGAGGTCGCGCGGGCCTATCCGGCGGCGCGCGAGGCCCAACCAGCCGAACCGATCGGCCAGAAGGCTGAAGCCGGCTTGACCCACCAGCCCGAGCGCCAGGGTTCCCGACAGCGCCAGCGCGGAATTGACCGCAGTGGACGAGGCCATCACCGTCGCCGCCCCCGATACCCCGCCAAGATAGGCCCAACGCGGGGCCTTCGGGCGTGGGGCCGCCGACCTCGCCGCGGTCAGCCGCAGTCCGGCAAGAAAGACCAGCGCCGCGACCGTGCCTGTGCCGTGCGCCATCCAGCTTGCGAAAAGCGCTGTGCCATGCGCGGCCCACTGCCCGTTGAAAAGGATCATCAGTGTGAGCAGCCCACCCGAGGCGAAGGCCAGGGCAAAGGGATACAAGCGTTCGATCATCGGTCGCCCCATCGCATGTCGGCCCCACAGGACCATGGCACCGGCGCTGTTGCAAGCCGGCGGCAAGCCGGTATGCTCGCAGGCATGCCAAACAGGATGGTGCCCCATGACGCAAGCGCGTTCGCCCGCGATAGCCGGCTTTCTGACGAGCCTCGAGACGGCCTTCGCCGCCGCCGATGCCGGCGCCGACGTGCGCCGTGCCGCGACTGAAATCTTCGCCCGCGCCGCAAGACCGATGCCGGCGGCGGCGCGCGCGCCCTCGCCGCGCAGCCCGTCGCGCCTGCCTGTATGCCATCTTTTCGAGGCCGCGCTTCGGCCGGCCCGGGCTGCGGGCGGCGCGCTGACCGATCTGGCCAACGCCCTGACCGCGCTCGAGCCGCAGCTTGCATGGACTGTGCGCACGGCCGGCGGGCCCCATGCATCGGCCGGGTTTGCCGAAGCGCACGCCAACGCCTATGTGCTCGGCCGCCCTGGGTGCGAGCCGCGCGACGATGTCATGGTGGGGATCAGCCTTATGGCCCCCCAGACCCGCTATCCCGATCACGACCACGCACCCGAAGAGATCTATCTGGTGCTGACCGCCGGCGAGTTCCAGCATGGCGCAAGTGGCTGGTTCGCGCCGGGGGTGGGCGGTACCCTGTACAACCGGCCCGGTATTCGCCATGCGATGCGGTCGCATGATGCGCCGTTTCTGGCGCTTTGGTGCCTGCGGGCGTGACCGGAGCGTTCGGGCGCGCTTGACTCTGGCCCTTCGGCCTGTATAAGCCGCCCGTCCCGGCGCCCCGCGTGCCGAGGTTTTTATTGGTGTTGGTGGACCCCGCGAGGGGAAGCCTGTCGGGCCAAAGCCTTTTCGAAGGTGGGGCCAAAGGACAACGCCCTTCATGGCCGCCCCCGAGGCGGCGCCCTGTAGAAGGAGATCAGCGGTGACCAAACGCACCTCTGCCAAGTACAAGATCGACCGCCGGATGGGCGAAAACATCTGGGGCCGTCCGAAATCCCCGGTCAACAAGCGGGAATACGGCCCCGGCCAGCACGGCCAGCGCCGCAAGAACAAGCTTTCCGACTTTGGCACCCAGTTGCGCGCCAAGCAGAAGCTGAAGGGCTATTACGGCGATCTGACCGAAAAGCAGTTCCGCAAGATCTATGGCGAAGCCGAACGGGTCAAGGGCGACACGGGCGAAAACCTGATCGGCCTCTTGGAGCGCCGGCTGGACGCGGTGGTCTACCGTGCCAAGTTCGTTCCGACCATCTTCGCCGCCCGCCAGTTCGTGAACCACGGCCACGTGACGGTGAACGGCGCCCGGGTGAACATCGCCAGCTACCGCGTCAAGGAAGGCGACGTGATCGCCATCCGCGACAAGTCGCGTCAACTGGCGCTGGTTCTGGAAGCGGTGGCGCTGGTCGAGCGCGACGTGCCGGACTATCTGGAAGTGGATCACCACAAGATGACCGCGACCTTCGTGCGCCAGCCGGCCCTCGGCGATGTGCCCTACGCCGTGCAGATGGAACCGCACCTCGTCGTCGAATTCTACGCGAAGAACTGATCCTTCGCGGAAGCGAGATTTGGAAGGGCCGTCCGGTTGGGCGGCCTTTTCGTTTGGGGCGGTATCCAGGGCAGGCTTTTCGTCGCGCTTGCACTTGCAATAGAGAATGGAACAAAAGAGGAGGTTCAAATCAACCCCCAAAACAACGGCTGTTTTCGGGACCGCAGACATGATCAGCGTCATAAAATCCCCCGTTACATGCTTTCGCGATACCATGAACGGAACATGAGCGAAATGCGGCAGGTCTTGTGTGTGCGAACGGAATCGACAAGTTGATTTTGATCAATCAAGATGTAGGGTAGAATCGGGTTTTTAGGCACTTTTCACAAGATTTAGGAGGATTTCATGAAGTCTCACGCGTTCGTCGCAGTGCTACTGGTCTTGAGCGGTTGCGCCAGCCAGATCATGGGGGAAATGGTCGGCAAGGACATTTCCCAAGTGGTCGCGCAGTACGGCCCGCCGGCCAATGTTTACGACGCTCCCAACGGCCAGAAGGCGTTCCAATGGCGAATGGAAAACTCATATGTCATGCCGACGACAACCACCTTCAATGGCTATGGCTCCAACTATGGCTATGGTAGCTACGTGAGCGGGTCGGCCACCACGACCGGCGGATACCTCGGGACCGATATTTGCTTCTATACCCTTTACGCCAAGGCGTCCGGGAAAAACCGCTGGACGATCACGGGCTTTGAGCCGCCGCGCGCCGCTTGCGAGTGATGGGTCAGGTGCTTTGGGTAGGGAGGAAGGTTTGAGCGAAATTCCCGACAATCTGCTTGATCAGTTGGAATGGATGGCAGGGGAAACCGGCCAGCCATTCCACCGAGAGGAAGAGCATCGGCAGATGCTGGCGGATGGAATAGTTTCAGCTATCGAATCGAGCCAAGCCGATAACCATGTTGACCTATGCGGCATTGATTCGAGCTTGCTAGGGATTGCCCAACTCTTGGACGCCCAAACCTCCATACTGAAGATGATCCGCAATGCCCTGCTGGCCATAGGATTTATGATTGCTGTGCTGGCTTGGAGGTTCCTGTTGGCCCATGTGCAATAGGCCACTAGCCTCAACTTCCCTACCCAGCCCCGCTTCGGCGGGGTTTTCGTTTGGGTCAGCCAGCCTGGCCGTAGCGGCCACAGTCGCGACTCTGCCGCCCCGCACCCCCTAGCCTAACCCCCCGCCGCCCGCTAGAAAGCCTCGGACCACCGGGGAGTCGCCGCCAGATGACCGATCACATCCGCCCCCAGCCGGGGATCATGGAGATTGCGCTTTACGAGGGCGGCGCGGCGCATGTTGTGGGTATGTCCGACGCAATCAAGCTGTCGTCGAACGAAAACTCCTTTGGCCCGTCGGACAAGGCAAAGGAAGCCTTTCTGCGGGCGGTGCACAAGTTGCACCGCTATCCCAATACCGATCATGCGGGCCTCAGGCAGGCGATCGGTGAGGTGCATGGGCTCGACCCCGACCGGATCATCTGCGGGGTTGGATCAGACGAGATCATCCATTTCCTCTGCCAGGCCTATGCGGGGCCGCGCGACGAGGTGCTGTTCACCGAACACGGCTTCCTGATGTACCGCATCTCTGCGCAGGCGGCGGGGGCGACACCGGTTTCGGTGCGCGAGCGTGACCGCACGACGGATGTCGATGCGATTCTGGCGGCCTGCACCAAGCGCACGAAACTTGTCTTCATCGCCAACCCGAACAATCCGACCGGCACGATGATCGGCCTGCCCGAGATCGAGCGGCTGGCTGCGGGCCTGCCGAAGCAGGCGATCCTGGTGATCGACGGGGCCTATGCCGAATATGTCGCGGGCTATGACGGGGGTGCAGCGCTGGCGACTGCACGCCCGAATGTCTTCATGACCCGCACGTTTTCCAAGATTTACGGCCTTGGCGGGCTCCGGATTGGCTGGGGGTATGGCCCGCGCGCGATCATCGACGTTCTGAACCGCATCCGGGGGCCGTTCAACCTGTCGTCGGCCCAGCTAGAGACAGCCGAGGCGGCAGTGCGCGATCAGGATCATGTGGTGCGCTGCCGCGAGGACAACAGCCGCATGCGCGCCTGGCTGGCGGAATCCCTGGCAGAAAAGGGCGTGCCGTCGGACACGTCCACGGCGAATTTCATCCTGGCGCGGTTCGCCGACGAGGCGGAAGCCACGGCCTGCGACCAGTATCTTCAGTCGCAGGGGCTGATCGTGCGCCGGGTGGCGGGCTATGGGTTGCCACAGTGCCTGCGCATCACCGTGGGCGACGAGGCTGGGTGCCGCAGGGTCGCCCACGCGATCGGCCAGTTCAAGGCGGCAAAGCCATGACCCGAATCTATGACCGGGTGGCGCTGATAGGGTTGGGGCTGATCGCCTCGTCCCTGGGCCATGCGATCCGCCGGCAGGGGTTGGCGGGCCATGTGGCAGGCCATGCCAAGACGGAGGCGACGCGCGAGGCCGCGCTTCAGATCGGCTTCTGCCAGTCGGTCCATGCCACGGCGGCCGAAGCGGTCAGGGACGCCGACCTGGTTGTTCTTGCGGTGCCGGTCGGGGCCATGGGCGCGGTCGCGGCCGAGATAGCGCAACATCTGAAGCCGGGCGCGACGGTCACCGATGTCGGCTCGGTCAAGCAGGCGGTGGTAGATGCCGTTGCACCGCATTTGCCGGCCGGTGTGCATTTCGTGCCGGGCCACCCCCTGGCCGGTACCGAGCATTCCGGCCCCCATTCCGGCTTTGCCACGCTTTTCGAGAACCGCTGGACCATCCTGACCCCCTTGCCGGGCGGCGATCCGGCGGCGACCCAGCGGTTGAAGTCCTTCTGGGAGGCGATGGGCGCCCATGTCGACGAAATGGACCCGCCCCATCACGATCTGGTGCTGGCCGTCACGTCGCACACCCCGCACCTGATCGCCTACACAATGGTGGGCGTGGCCGACCATCTGCGCCGGGTAACCGAAAGCGAGGTCATCAAATATTCGGCGGCGGGGTTTCGCGATTTCACCCGGATCGCCGCGTCGGACCCCACCATGTGGCGCGATGTGTTCATGACCAACCGCGACGCGGTCCTCGATATTCTCGGCCGCTTCACCGAAGAGCTGTTCGTTCTGCAACGCGCGATCCGCATGGGCGACGGGCAGCAACTGTTCGACTATTTCACCCGCACCCGGGCCATAAGGCGTGGCATCATCGAGGCCGGTCAGGACACGTCTGCGCCAGACTTCGGCCGGACCAAGGTGGAAGAATCATGAGGGCGGCCGTGCTCTCGCTTGGGCTTTGCCTTGCTGCGGGTCCCGCTCTGGCGACGCCGCCCGTTCGGTCAGTGGTGCCACCGCCGAGACCGGCGCGCCTGGTCCACACGGTCACTGTGTCGGCATCGAAGCTAGCACCCCGCCAGTCGTTGACGCCGCACGCCCGGCCCGGCCCGGTTGCCGCGCCGGCCCTTGCCGTCGCCCTTCCGCCATCGGCTTTGGCGCCGGGCCGGTCGCCGACGCCGCCAAGGCGGGGCAATCTGATGGTTGCCGCCCCGACCGCTGCGGCCGGACGGCAGGTTCTCGCCTCACTCGTGCCGCAGGCACGGCCCGCGCTTGCGGCCGACATCGTCAGGGTGGCCGCGCGGCTGCCGCAGCCCGCGCCAGATGGCGGGCTAGGCGGGGCGCTTTGCGGTGACCCTGCGATCAAGGGCGCACTGATCGCGCCGATTGTCGCCGCGGCTCCGGGATGCGGCTTGGCGGACGGGGTCAAGGTTACATCGGTTGCGGGCGTAAGGCTGTCGCAGCCCGCCATTGTCGATTGCCAGACGGCGCGGTCGCTTCGGGGCTGGGTGCAGATGTCGGTCATCCCGGCGATCGGCCAGCGCGGCGGGGGGCTCGCCGGTCTCGACATTGCCGACAGCTATGCCTGCCGGCCACGCAACAATCAGGCCGGCAACAAGATCAGTGAACATGGCAAGGGGCACGCCGTCGATATCGCCGGTTTCACCCTGCGCAACGGCACCGAGATCACGGTTCTGCAAGACTGGGGAACCTTTCGCGCAGGCGCCATCCTGGCCGCCATGCGGCGCGCGGCGTGCGGGCCCTTTACCACGATCCTGGGCCCCGGGTCCGACCGCTTTCATCGCAACCATTTTCATCTGGACACCGCGCGGGGCCGCAACCCCTATTGCCACTGATCAAAAGCGCGGGGCCGGGCCGAGGGCGATCGGCCCGACGAATGTCTGGCCGGCCTTGAACCGCAGCGGCAGCTTGACCACCCCAGCCTCGCCCGAGCCTTTTTCAAGCGCGGCCAGGATGTTTTGCAGCGGCTTCGCGATCTGCAAGGGGATCGCGCCTGCGCTTTGCGCGAGCGCATAGATGCCGCGCCAGTTGCGCGCGGTCAGCGACAGCTTGCCTTCGGCAAAGCCCTGCGCGTCGGCGGCAAGATCGCCCTGAACGTCGAGCCCAAGCTGCCCCCAGTGGAACTTCCCGTCGATCGTGCGCAGCGCCGTCAGCCGCAGCGGGCTGGCAAGAACGCTTCGGTCGACAGGGCGGTCGAAGACCGGAGTCAGGTCCAGTTCGGCCGTATCGACCAGCGCCGGCTGCTGGCCGGTGGGGTCGATCCGCGCGCGCAAGGCATCGCCGGGGGCAAGGCCGGTCAGCACCAGCGCAACCTCTTGACCCGCTGGCTGGCTGGCCGACTGGCGCGCCGCCAGTATCATCTTGGTCGCCAGAACCGACCAGTCGCCCCCCGACAGCACCAGATCGTGGCCCTCCATCTCGGCATGCTGAAGGGGCAGCGACAGGCTGGCGGCAAAGGCCGCACTGGCCCGCAGGTCGCTGCTTGTCAGGCCCATCCGTTCGGGGCCGAGCGTCAGCGTCTGGTCATGGGGCCAGACGGCAATCACATGGTTCGGCTGGTAGGACAGCGCCAGCACCTGCACGAAGGGCGCTTGCCAGCCCATCCGCCCGTTGGCGCCGAAAAGCCGCGGTTCTTTGATCGTGACATCGAAGCGCGACGGAAAGCCGTGCAGCTCGATCCCCGAATAATCGCCGCGCCCTTCGGCCTTGAGCTGGGTCAGCGCGGCCTCGGCGCTGCCGAGCACGGCGCGCGACCCAACATACCAGTAGCCGCCGTACAGAAGGGCGGCCAAAGCCGTCAGCCAGACCAGAAAGCGCATGAAGGGGCCTTTCCCGCAGGGATCGGCTGATGTTTATAGGGTGCAGGCGTCAAGAACCAGATGGGTGCGGGCAGGTGTTGTGGGTTTTCGGCTACGGGTCGTTGATGTGGGAACCAGGCTTTGCCCCGGCAGAACGGATGGCGGCGCGCCTGATGGGTTGGCACCGATCGTTCTGCATGGCCTCGATCCATTATCGCGGCACGCCCGAGGACCCGGGGCTGGTGCTGGCGCTCGACGCGGCCGAGGGGGCGATGTGCGCCGGTGTCGCCTTTCGCGTGGCGGCGGGCGACGAAGACGCGGTGATGGCCTATCTTCATGCGCGCGAACTGGTGTCGGATGCCTATCTCGAGCGCCGGTTGCCGGTGATGCTGGCCGACGGCCGCGCGGTCGAGGCGGTGACCTATGTGGTCGACCATGCCCATCCCCAATACCGCCGCGGCCTGACCCCGGAGGCGCAGGCGCGCATCATCGCCGCGGCGCGCGGCAGGACCGGGACCAATGCCGATTACCTTTTCAACACCACCCGTCATCTGACCGAGCTTGGCCTTTCCGACCCGGACCTGGACGCGCTCGCGGCGCGGGTGCGTGCACATATGGGCTGACCTGTCGTTCGACGCTTGGCAGGCGTGGCCGGCGGCACTATGGTTCGCACAGCGCATTTCGGGGCACAGGGCAGATGGACAAACCGGCGCGCCAGATGGCGCCATATTTCTCGCAGCCGGTGCGGCAGATCACGCTGATGCTGATCGTGACTCTGCTGGTGGCGACGGGCGGGTATCTGGTCTTTGCCAAGGTCTGGCCGGTCGTGCTGAACAACCCGTGGCTGAACGGGCTGATCTTCGGCGTCTTCGTGTTTGGGATCATTACCTGCTTTTGGCAGGTCGGCCAGCTTGTCGGTTCGGTCCGCTGGATCGAAGGCTATGCGTCGGGCCGACCGGGGCATGAAATCACCATTGCGCCGCGGCTCTTGGCGCCGCTGGCCGCCCTTTTGCGGTCGCGCGGGATCAAGGGCGGGCACATTTCGTCGTCGGCCGCCCGGTCGATCCTTGACTCGGTGTCGGCGCGGATCGAGGAAGCCCGCGACATCACGCGCTATCTTGTCAACCTGCTGATTTTCCTTGGCCTTCTTGGCACCCTCTACGGGCTTTCGACAACGGTTCCGGCGGTGGTCGACACGATCCGCGCCCTGGCCCCGAAGCCCGGAGAATCGAGCGCCGAGGTCTTTACCAAGCTGATGGCCGGGCTCGAGGAACAGTTGGGCGGCATGGGCACGGCGTTTTCGTCATCGCTTCTCGGGCTCGCGGGATCGCTGGTGGTGGGGCTGCTGGAACTGTTCGCCAGCCATGGCCAGAACCGCTTTTACGGCGAACTGGAAGAATGGCTGTCGGGGTTCACGCGGCTGTCGATTGCCGAAGGCGACGGCGATTCCTCACGCATGGTGATCGAGGCACTGGCCGAGCATCTGGAAGACCAGGCCGACTTCTTCCAGCAGGTCCGCGAGGAATCCGCCGCCAACCGAACCCGGATGGATGCGGGTCTTGCCGCAATGGCGCAGGCGATCGAGGCGCTGGCCGCACGTCTGGAAGGCGGCATGGGCAATACCGCCGACATCTTTCAGCGCATGGCCGACGGTCAGGACAGGATCGCCACAATTCTGAGCGAGGAACCCGCCCATGCACCGGGTGCCGCCGATGCCGAAAGCCGGATGCGGCTCAGGTCGATCGACAGCCAGATGCTGCGGCTGGTCGAAGATGTGGCGGCGGGCCGGCAGGAAGCGATCGGCGAGTTGCGCAGCGATCTGGCGCAACTGACCCGGGCCGTGCGTGCCTTGTCGCTGCGCGGCGAAGCGACGCCGCCCGACGGGCGGGCCTAGGCCATGGCCGGCCTCGGGCGCGGTCGTCAGGGTGCCTCTGCCTCGATCTGGCCGGGGTTTCTCGATCTCATGACCTCGCTGGTCATGGTGCTGATGTTCGTGCTGACCGTTTTCATGATCGTGCAGTTCGCGCTGCGCGATACGATCAACACGCAGGGCGACCAGCTGACCCAGCTGAACGCGCAGCTGGCCAGCCTTGCCGACAGCCTTGGCCTCGAACGCAGCCAGAATGCCGATTTGCAGGCGCAGATTTCGTCGCTGACCGGAAGTCTGTCTGCGGCACAGGCCAAGGATCAGGCCCAAGCCGCCCAGATTGCCGGGCTGACCGGTGATCTGGGCAAGGCAGGGGAAAAGATCACCGCCTTTGAATCGCAGGTGGCGGCCCTTCTTGCCGGCGCCGATCAGGCAAAGGCGACGATTTCCGCGCAGGACGAGGCGGCGAAACTCGCCCAAGCCAAGCGCGCGGCACTCGAAGCGCTGGTCGCCGATCTCAAGACCGCCTCGGCGGAAAAGGACCAACGGATCAGCGCCGCCGAAACCGAGCGCCTGACCGAGGCCGCCGCCGCGCAGGCGCTGCGCGACAAGTTGAAAGGGTCGCAGGACGAACTGACGGCCATGACGCTGGCGCTTGAAGCGCAGCGCAAGAAGGCCGAGGACACGCTGACGCTGCTGGCCGCTGCCGAAGCCGCCAAGAAAGACTTGGCCGATACGCAATCGGCCACGCTGACAGACGCCGAAAAGACCAAGGCGTTGCTGGCGGTGGCCAATCAGGCGCTCGATCAGGAAAAGGCGGTTTCGGCCGACGGGGCGCGCAAGGTGGCGCTGCTGAACGAACAGGTCGCCACCTTGCGCGGGCAGTTGGGCGCGCTGCAAAACCTGCTTGATGCATCGGCGGCCAAGGATGCTGACGCCAAGGTGCAGATCGAAGCCTTGGGTACGCAGTTGAATTCGGCGCTTGCCCAGGTTGCCGCCGAACAGAAGCGCCGGGCCGATCTTGAGGCGGCCGAACGCCAGCGGCTTGAGGAGGAAGCCAAGTCGTTGCGCAGCCAGACGGTCGATCTGGCGCGCTATAGGTCTGAATTCTTTGGTAAACTATCCGAAGTTTTGGCCGGGCGCGAGGGCGTGCGGGTGGTGGGTGACCGGTTTGTCTTTTCCTCGGAGGTGCTGTTCGAGCCGGGTTCGGCCGATCTCGCCCCCGAGGGCAAGGCGCAGATCAGCGGCGTTGCCTCGACCCTTCAAGAGGTGGCCGCGGCGATCCCGCCGCAGATCGACTGGATCATCCAGGTGAACGGCCATACGGACAATGTGCCCCTGTCGGGCCAAGGCCAGTTCAAGGACAATTGGGAACTGAGCCAGGCGCGCGCGCTCGCCGTCGTCCATTACATGATCAACGATCTCGGCTTTCCGCCGCAGCGGCTGGCGGCGGCCGGCTTCGGCGAGTTCCAGCCGGTTGCCGAGGGCGACACGCCCGAGGCGCGCGCACAGAACCGAAGGATCGAGCTGAAGCTGACCGAGCGATAGGCCCCGGGTTTGGGAGGCGAGGATGCGCGAGTTCGACGAAATCTATGCGATCGCGGCTGGCCGCAAGGGGGGTGCGGCCGCGCTCGAGGCGCTGATCGGACCCGAAGTGCCCGAGCGGCTGGCCGGCCTGACCGACGACCGGCTTTTGTCGGCGATGGCGCGCGCCATCTTTCAGGCGGGCTTCAACTGGCAGGTGATCGAGGCGAAATGGCCGGGGTTCGAAGCCGCCTTCGAAGGCTTCGAGGTGCCCCGCGTCGCCCATTACCACGATGCGGATTTCGACCGGCTGGTCGCCGACCGGGGCATCGTGCGCAATCCGCCGAAGATTCGGGCCGTCATGGAAAATGCCGTCTGGCTTGGCGATCTCGCTACCGCGCACGGCACCGCAGCGCGCTTTTTCGCGGACTGGCCCGACAGCGACATCGTTGGTCTTCTGGACAGAATGACCCGCGACGGGACAAGGCTTGGCGGCAATACCGGGCAGCGGATCTTGCGCGCCATCGGCAAGGGCACGTTCGTTCTGTCGCGGGATGTGACCGCGCGGCTGATCGCCGAAGGGGTGATCACCAAGCCGGCAAGCTCGAAGCGCGACATGGCGGCGGTGCAGGCAGCCTTCAATGTATGGAGCGGCCAATCGGGCCGGTCGCTGACTGCGATCAGTCGGGTTCTGGCGATGAGCATCGGGACCGCGCATGGGCCGGAAGGCTTTGCCGAAACCTATCTTTAGGGGTGTGGCCCCCCGCCAGGCGCGGAGGGCCGAATTTGTTCACTCGGCGGTCAGAAGAGGCGGCTTGGAGCCCGCGATCCGCGGCTTTTCGGGTTCGAGCACCTCGAGTGCTATGCCGCCGTCCTTGACGACGACCTTTACCACGCCGCCCTTGGTCAGCTTGCCGAACAGCAGCTCTTCGGCCAGGGGCTTCTTGATATGTTCCTGGATTACGCGGCCAAGCGGGCGGGCCCCCATCCGGTCGTCATAGCCCTTCTCGGCCAGCCATTCGGCGGCTTCGGTTGTCAGCTCGATATGGACATGGCGGTCCATCAATTGCGCTTCGAGTTGCAGCACGAACTTGTCGACCACCTGCAAGATCACCTCGCGTGGCAGCGCGCTGAACGAAATGATCGCGTCCAGCCGGTTGCGAAACTCAGGTGTGAAGGTCCGCTCGATCGCCGCCGTATCTTCGCCCTCGCGCCGGTCACGGCCAAAGCCGATGGCGGACTTGGCGATTTCGGCGGCTCCGGCGTTCGAGGTCATGATCAGGATCACGTTGCGGAAATCGACCTGCCGACCGTTATGGTCGGTCAGCTTTCCATGGTCCATCACCTGCAGAAGGATGTTGTAGACATCGGGGTGCGCCTTTTCGATCTCGTCGAGCAGAAGCACGCAATGCGGATGCTGGTCGACGCCGTCGGTCAGCATGCCGCCCTGGTCGAAGCCGACATAGCCCGGGGGGGCGCCGATCAGCCGCGAAACCGCGTGTTTCTCCATATATTCCGACATGTCGAAGCGCAGAAGTTCCACGCCCAGACTGTCGGCCAGTTGCTTGGCAACCTCGGTTTTGCCCACGCCCGTCGGCCCGGCGAACAGATAGTTGCCGATCGGCTTTTCGGGTTCGCGCAGCCCCGCACGGGCGAGCTTGATGGCCGAAGCCAGTGCCTCGATCGCCTTGTCCTGGCCGAAGACCACGCGCTTCAGCGACCGCTCCAGATCGCGCAGCACCTCGGCATCGTCTTTCGACACGTTGCGAGGCGGGATGCGGGCGATCTTGGCCACCACAGCCTCGATTTCCTTCGGCGTGATGGTCTTGCGCCGCTTGGATTCCGCCACAAGATGCTGGGCCGCGCCCGCCTCGTCGATCACGTCGATCGCCTTGTCGGGCAGCTTGCGGTCATGGATGTAGCGGGCCGACAATTCGACCGCCGACTTGATCGCGTCATGGGTGTAGCGCAGGTCGTGGTGCTTTTCGAAGTAGGGTTTCAGCCCCATCAGGATCTTGACCGAATCATCCACCGTCGGTTCGTTCACGTCGATCTTCTGGAAGCGGCGGGCAAGGGCCCGGTCTTTCTCGAAATGCTGGCGGAATTCCTTGTAGGTGGTCGAACCCATGCAACGCAGTTTCCCGCCCTGAAGGGCTGGCTTTAGGAGGTTCGAGGCATCCATGGCGCCGCCCGACGTGGCGCCGGCGCCGATAACGGTGTGTATCTCGTCGATGAACAGGATAGCGTCGGGGTGATCCTCAAGCTCTTTGACCACGGACTTCAGACGTTCCTCGAAATCGCCCCGATAGCGGGTGCCAGCCAGAAGCGCGCCCATGTCGAGCGAAAAGATCGTCGATTTCGCCAGGATATCCGGCGTCTCTCCGCGGGTGATCTTCAGCGCCAGCCCTTCGGCGATGGCGGTCTTGCCGACGCCGGGGTCGCCCACCAAGAGGGGGTTGTTCTTGCGGCGGCGGCAGAGAACCTGAATGCAGCGTTCGACTTCGGCATCCCGGCCGATCAGCGGATCGACATCACCCTTCTTCGATTTGGCGTTGAGATCGACACAATATTTGCCGAGCGCGCTTTCCTTGGCTTCGCCCTCGGGCTGGGGCTGATGGTCGTCCTGCCCCTCGGACGAGCCGGTCACGGGGCGCGATTCGCCGAAGGACGGATCCTTGGCGACGCCATGGGCGATGAAATTCACCGCGTCATAGCGGGTCATGTCCTGTTCTTGCAGGAAATAGGCGGCGTTGGATTCGCGCTCGGCGAAGATCGCAACCAGCACATTGGCGCCCGTCACCTCGGTGCGGCCGGACGATTGCACATGGATCGCGGCCCGCTGGATGACGCGCTGGAAGGCGGCGGTTGGCACGGCTTCCGAGCCTTCGACATCTGTCACGAGTGTCGAAAGATCATCATCGACAAACTCGACCAGCGTGCGGCGCAGGTCGTCCAGGTCGACCGAGCATGCGCGCATGACCTTGGCCGCCTCGGGCTCGTCGATCAGCGCCAGAAGCAGGTGCTCGAGCGTGGCGAGTTCGTGGCGCCGGGCGTTCGCAAGCGCGAGCGCGGCGTGGATGGCCTGTTCCAGCGTATTCGAGAATGACGGCACGTTACGTGCTCCTTTCTTCCGGGCAGGAGGGGGCTTGGCCCCGTTCCCACCTTTGCCTCATAGGCTTAAAGTTCGGTGGAAATCTGGCAGCTTCAAGGGGAAAGTCGCCGTTTTTGAGTTTAGCAGCCCATCTGACGCAAAATGTGATCGTTTCGTGACGATTGTGTTGCGGCCGCGCCCGTTGGATTGACCCCCAGAGATCAGAATTTGTCCTTGAGCGCGCGCAGGCGTGCAAAGACTTCGGCATCAGATGCCTGACGCATGTCCAGACCCGCGCGGATCGCCGGATCGGCGGCCCTGAGGAACGGGTTGGTTGCCAGCTCTTCGGACAAGAGGACCGGCACCGTCGGCTCGCCCCGGCTGCGCGCCGCGGCGACAGTGGCGGCACGGGCCTGAAGGGCGGGATTTTCCGGATCGACCGTCAGCGCGAAGCGGATGTTTGCAGATGTATATTCGTGGCCCGAACATACAAGGGTCTCGGGCGGCAGGGCGCGAAGTTTTGTCAGGCTGTCCCACATCTGGTCGGCGGTGCCTTCGAACAGCCGACCGCAGCCGCAGGCCATCAGGCTGTCGGCGGTAAAGACGACGCCGGTGGCGGGCAAGTGAAAGGCGACATGGCCCGACGTGTGGCCCGGCACGGCGATCACCCGCGCTTCCTCCAAGCCGATGCGGATCGTGTCGTCCTCCGCCACGGCCTGATCGAGCGGGGGCAGGCGGTGCGCATCTGCGGCGGCGCCGATGACGCGGGCGCCGGTCGCGCCGGCAAGTGCGGCGACCCCGGCGATATGGTCGTCATGGTGGTGGGTGATCAGAATGTGGCTTGCCCGCCAGCCCCGCTCGCGCAGCGCATTCAGGATCGGCGCCGCATCGGGCACGTCGATCACGGCGGTCGCGCCGGTCGCCGCGTCGTGGGCGAGATAGGCGTAGTTGTCCGCGCGGCAGGGAATGGTGACGATTTCCAGGGGCATGGCGTTTGGCACAAATATCCTTATGGTCGTGGCCAGTCTTGCCCAAGGACCGGTCCGGCGCAATGCATCTCGATGTTCTTGATCTCCGGAACTTCTATTACCGCACCCAGCTTGGCCGGGTGGCGCAAAAGGCGATCCGCGACAAGGTGGTGGGGCTTTGGCCCGAGGCCAAGGCGCAGACCGTCGCCGGCTTCGGATTCGCCGTGCCGCTGCTCAGGCCGTTCCTGCCGGGGGCGCGCCGCGTCATCGGGCTGATGCCCGGGCCCCAGGGGGTGATGCCCTGGCCGGCCGGCATGGCCAATATCTCGGTCCTGTGCGAGGAAACCCAGTGGCCGCTCGAAACCGGAATGGTCGACCGGCTGATCGTGCTGCACGGGCTCGAGACATCGGATCAGCCCGATGCGCTTTTGCAGGAATGCTGGCGCGTTCTCGGGCCGGGGGGGCGGGCGCTGTTCATCGTGCCGAACCGGTCGGGTCTGTGGGCGCGGCGCGACGGAACGCCGTTCGGCTTCGGCCGACCCTATTCGATGCGCCAGCTCGATGCACAGCTGCGCGAGCACAACTTCACCCCCGAGCGCCCGCAGACCGCCCTTTTCGTCCCGCCGAGCGAGCGCCGGTTCTGGCTGCGGACCGCGCCGATGTGGGAACGCGCCGGCTTGCGCGTGTCAAGCATCCTGTCGGGTGGCGTGCTGATGCTCGAGGTATCGAAGCAGGTTCACGCCCCGCAGCGGCCTGGCCTGAAGGCGGTGGTCAAGAAGCCGCTGAAAGTGCTCGAGGCGCTGCCGGCGCCAACCGCCGAACCGGCCTGAGCGGGGCGAATGAGCGGTCGAAAATTGCCCCCGTTGGCCCCCTTCGCTCTTGCAGGCGGAGGTTGAACTGGCTGTCGTGCCGCCGAGCTGGCGATTGGCACTCCAGCCCATCACATTCTTGTGCTCTTGGCGGTTGCGAGGTGGCAGCACCTCTGCTACACGGCACCGGAATTGAGGTGTGCGGGGTGTGCCTGCACGCTTGGGGGAGCCTCGGCCCTGCCTTCTGGCAGGAGCGGGGCGCAGATATCGGAAGGGTGGACGTGTCCGAATCAGCTTCGACAGCTTCCGGGGTCGCGGGGCGCTATGCGCTGGCGGTTTTCGACCTGGTGAAGGAAAGCAACGGGGTCAAGGCGCTCGAGGCCGACGTGGATGCGCTTCAGGGTGCGCTGGCCGCGAGCTCCGATCTGCGGTCCATGATCGCATCACCGGTCTACAGCCGCGAGGACCAGGGCAGGGCCGTGACCGCTGTGGCGGCGAAGATGAAGGTTTCGACTGTTCTGAAGAACACTCTGGGCCTCATGGCCGCGAACCGGCGCTTGTTCGTCCTGCCGCAGCTTCTGACAGCGCTGACCGCGCTTGTGGCCGAGGAAAAGGGCGAGGTGACGGCCGATGTAACCGCAGCCGCCGCCCTGACCAAGGCACAGGCCGACAAGCTCGCCGCGACCCTGAAAAGGTCGGTCGGCAAGGACGTGAAACTGAATATCGCTGTCGATGAAAGTCTTATCGGCGGTCTTGTCGTCAAGGTGGGCTCGAAGATGATCGATAGCTCGATCCGTTCGAAGCTCGCATCCCTCCAGAATATCATGAAAGAGGTCGGATAATGGGTATCCAAGCTGCTGAGATCTCTGCGATCCTGAAAGAGCAGATCAAGAACTTCGGGCAAGAGGCGGCGGTCACGGAAGTGGGCCGGGTGCTGTCGGTTGGCGACGGTATCGCGCGCGTGCACGGGCTCGACAATGTCCAGGCCGGCGAGATGGTGGAATTCCCCGGCGGCATCCGCGGAATGGCGCTGAACCTCGAGGTCGACAATGTCGGTATCGTTATCTTCGGCGACGACCGTTCGATCAAGGAAGGCGACACGGTCAAACGCACCAAGTCGATCGTGGACGTGCCGGTGGGCGACGAACTTCTGGGGCGCGTAGTTGACGGCCTTGGCAACCCGATCGACGGCAAGGGTCCGATCAACGCCAAGAAACGCTCGGTTGCCGACGTGAAGGCCCCCGGCATCATCCCGCGGAAATCGGTGCATGAACCGATGGCGACAGGCCTGAAGTCGGTCGATGCGATGATCCCGGTCGGCCGGGGCCAGCGCGAACTGATCATCGGCGACCGCCAGACCGGCAAGACCGCCATCGCGCTCGACACGATCCTGAACCAGCAGTCCTACAATGCGGCTGCGGGCGACGACGAATCGAAAAAGCTTTACTGCGTCTATGTCGCCATCGGTCAGAAACGGTCGACGGTGGCGCAGCTGGTCAAGAAGCTCGAGGAAACCGGCGCGATCAAATACACGATCATCGTGGCCGCCACCGCGTCTGACCCCGCGCCGATGCAGTTCCTGGCGCCCTATTCCGCGACCGCGATTGCGGAATATTTCCGCGACAATGGTCGCCATGCGCTGATCATCTACGATGACCTTTCCAAGCAGGCCGTCGCCTATCGACAGATGTCGCTGCTGCTGCGCCGTCCGCCCGGACGCGAAGCCTATCCGGGCGACGTTTTCTATCTGCATTCGCGCCTGCTGGAACGGTCGGCGAAACTGGGTGATGCGGCGGGCAACGGGTCGCTGACGGCGCTGCCGATCATCGAGACCCAGGGCGGCGACGTGTCGGCCTTCATCCCGACCAACGTGATCTCGATCACCGACGGCCAGATCTTCCTGGAAACCGAGCTGTTCTATCAGGGCATCCGCCCGGCGGTGAACACCGGCCTGTCGGTCAGCCGCGTCGGCTCGTCGGCGCAGACCAGCGCCATGAAATCGGTGGCCGGCCCGGTGAAGCTCGAGCTTGCACAGTACCGCGAAATGGCGGCCTTCGCGCAGTTCGGTTCCGATCTCGATGCGTCGACCCAGCGGCTGCTGAACCGTGGTGCGCGCCTGACCGAACTGATGAAGCAGCCTCAATATGCGCCGTTGACCAACGCGGAAATCGTCTGCGTGATCTTCGCCGGCACCAAGGGCTATCTCGACAGCGTGCCGGTCAAGGAAGTCGGCCGTTACGAGGCGGGCCTGCTCAAGCATCTGCGCAACAACTGCGAGGATCTTCTGGACGACATCACCGTGAATGACCGCAAGGTCGCGGGCGATCTGGAAAAGAAGATCCGCGCCGCGCTGGACGACTACGCCAAGACCTTCGCGTAAGCGGGGGAGAAGGACAGGGACATGCCCAGCCTCAAGGACCTGAAGAACCGGATCGCGAGCGTCAAGTCGACGCGCAAGATCACCAAGGCCATGCAGATGGTGTCGGCGGCCAAGCTTCGCCGCGCCCAGGAGGCTGCCGAATCGGCCCGCCCCTACGCCGAGCGGATGACTTCGGTCATGTCGGGCCTGTCGACCTCGGTCGTCGGGTCGGGGTCGGCCCCCCGGCTTCTGGCCGGGACCGGCAGCGACAAGGTGCAGCTTCTGGTCGTCATGACCGCCGAGCGGGGTCTGTGCGGCGGTTTCAACTCGACGATCGTGCGTCTGGCACGCACCCGCGCGACCGAACTTTTGGCGCAGGGCAAGACGGTCAAGATCCTGACCGTCGGCAAGAAGGGCCGCGAACAGTTGAAGCGTGACTTTTCCGCGCACATGATCGGTCATTTCGACCTGTCGGACGTCAAGCGCATGGGGTACGAGCAGGCGCAGAACATCGCCAACGACATTCTTTCGCGTTTCGAAGCGGGCGAGTTCGATGTGGCAACGCTGTTCTTCAACCGCTTCCAGTCGGTCATCAGCCAGATCCCCACGGCACAGCAGGTAATCCCGGCGAGCTTCGAGGGCGGTGCCGGAGTGTCGTCGCTCTATGACTACGAGCCGAGCGAGGAAGGCATTCTGACCGATCTTCTGCCGCGCGGCGTGGCCACGCAGGTATTCACCGCACTGCTGGAAAACGGCGCGTCCGAACAGGGTGCCCGGATGTCGGCGATGGACAATGCAACCCGCAACGCGGGTGACATGATCGACCGGCTGACCATTCAATACAACCGCTCGCGCCAGGCCGCGATCACCAAAGAGCTTATCGAAATCATTTCGGGCGCCGAGGCGCTCTAAGATAACCGGAGAAACCATATGGCAAGAGCCCCGAAAGCAGCTGCCGCGACCGGAAAGGTGACGCAAGTCATCGGTGCCGTGGTCGACGTGCAGTTTGATAGCGCCCTTCCGGCGATCCTGAACGCGCTGGAAACCACCAACAACGGCAAGCGCCTGGTTCTGGAAGTCGCCCAGCATCTTGGCGAAAGCACCGTCCGCACGGTGGCCATGGACGCGACTGAAGGCCTGGTGCGGGGCGCGGCGGTGACCGACCTTGGCGCCCCGATCCAGGTGCCGGTGGGGAACGCGACGCTTGGCCGCATCCTAAACGTCATCGGCGAGCCGGTTGACGAAAAGGGCCCCGTCAAAGCAACGGAATACCGCGCGATCCATCAGCCCGCGCCGGCCTTTTCCGAACAGGCGACGAGCTCGGAGATCCTGGTGACCGGCATCAAGGTCATCGACCTTCTCGCGCCCTATTCCAAGGGCGGAAAGATCGGTCTCTTTGGCGGCGCCGGCGTGGGCAAGACGGTTCTGATCATGGAACTGATCAACAACATCGCCAAGGTGCACTCGGGCTTTTCGGTCTTCGCCGGTGTCGGTGAGCGGACCCGCGAAGGCAACGATCTTTACCACGAGATGATCGAATCCGGCGTTATCGTGCTCGATGACCTCGAAAAATCCAAGGTGGCCCTGGTCTACGGTCAGATGAACGAGCCGCCCGGAGCGCGCATGCGCGTGGCGCTGTCGGGGCTGACGCTGGCCGAACAGTTCCGCGACCAGTCGGGCACCGACGTTCTCTTTTTCGTCGACAACATCTTCCGCTTTACCCAGGCCGGTTCGGAAGTGTCGGCCCTGCTTGGCCGTATTCCGTCGGCCGTGGGCTATCAGCCGACGTTGGCCACCGACATGGGCGCGATGCAGGAACGCATCACCTCGACCAAGGCCGGCTCGATCACCTCTGTGCAGGCCATCTACGTGCCGGCCGACGACCTTACCGACCCGGCGCCCGCCACCTCGTTCGCGCACCTCGATGCGACGACCGTTCTGTCGCGTGCGATTTCGGAGCTTGGCATCTATCCGGCGGTTGATCCGCTCGACAGCACCTCGCGTCTGCTCGACCCGGCGGTGATCGGGGAAGAACACTACAAGGTTGCGACCGACGTTCAGCAGATCCTACAGCGCTACAAGTCGCTTCAGGACATCATCGCCATCCTTGGCATGGACGAACTGAGCGAAGAGGACAAGCTGACCGTGGCCCGTGCCCGGAAGATCCAGCGCTTCCTGTCGCAGCCCTTCGACGTGGCCAAGGTCTTCACCGGCTCGGATGGCAAGCAGGTTCCGCTCGAGGAAACCATCGCTTCGTTCAAGGCAGTGGTTGCCGGTGAATACGACCATCTGCCGGAAGCGGCGTTCTACATGGTGGGCGGCATCGAAGAAGTGAAAGCCAAGGCCCAGCGTCTGGCCGCCGAAGCGGCATAAGGGGGGCGGGAATGGCCGACACGATGCAGTTCGATCTGGTGACGCCTGAACGCAAGCTTGCTTCGGTTCAGGTGCGCGAAGTGCGCATTCCCGGTGCCGAGGGCGAACTGACCGCCATGCCGGGTCACGCGCCCCTGATCACCTCGCTGCGGCCCGGTGTCATGAGCATCCTGGCCGACAGCGGGACGACCGACTATGCGGTGACCGGCGGATTTGCCGAAATCACCGCGACCGGGGTCTCGGTTCTGGCTGAACTGGCCCATCCGACCAAGGACGTGACCCGCGCGATGATCGACGACATGGTCGCTAAGGCCCGCGCCGCCCATGCCAGCGCCCACCCCGACATGGTGGACGCCGCAGCCAAGATGCTGGCTGACATGGAGGCACTCGGATCGCACATGTCGCTCGGCGGCAATTGATCCGGCAGGTCAGCACATTACCGGAAAGCCCCGTTTCGGCGGGGCTTTTTTATTGTTGGCCCACGTCATATCCTCGTAGTGTTTTATCGAGGTTGGCGATGCGCAAATTCAACTATCATCTTTTGGGCGTGGCTCGGGGGTCGGTCGTCCTGTTTTCGGATTTTCAGGACGGGGGCGCCATGTGGACCGGAAGCGGCCCGCGCGAACTTCGCCGACCGGTTTCGTTTTTCGAGAAATTCGCAACCGAACCCGTGGTGCAGGTGACGCTCTCGATGTGGGACATGGATCACAAGCACAACCAGCGTGCCGACATTTCGGCCGAGGCAGTCACCCCGGACGGGTTCGTCATCGTCTTTCGCACCTGGGGCGATACCCGTGTTGCGCGGGTTCGGGCCGACTGGCTGGCCATGGGCGAAGTGGCAAGCGAGGATGACTGGCAGATCGACTGATTGGCCAACCCTGGTGCCCCGTCAGGGCTTGCTGCGGCGTGGGGCGGCGCTGCCGCCCTTTGGCCCACGGGGTTTGCCGCCACCGGCAGGTTTCTTGGCTGCCCAGCCCTTGCGGTCGGCGCCGGATTTCGCGCCCTTGCCTTTGTGCGCCGGCGGCTTGGCCGCGCCCGGCGCTGCCGCGGCGGCGCCCTTGCGATGGGGCTTGGCCTTGCCCGCCGCGGGTTGGGGCGGTGCACTCAGAAGGCCATGCTCGGCCGCGACTTTCGGGGCGATATGGGCGACGGGTGCGACGGGCGCCGCGGGGCGCGGGACGGGCCGGCGCGCCACCGCCGCATCCTCGCGATCCACCTGCCCCTTTTCCAAATAGGGTTTGCGGGCGCCCGGAATGTGCTTTTTCGCCGATTTATAGTCTGGCGCGGCGGGCAGCGGCTGCGGCATCCGCTCGCCGAACGGGGCTTTCGACAGCGCGCGCAGGACCACGTCGCCTTCAAGCTTTCCGGCCGGGCCAACGGCCGCCAGAAGCCGGCCGGCGCTCGATTGCAGCACCTCGACCCAGGTTTCGGTTTCCTGCACCCGGATCGCGCCGACATCTTCGCGGCTGATGTTGCCTGACCGGCAGAGCATCGGTAAAAGCCAGCGCGGTTCCGCATTCCCGGCCCGCCCGACCGAGATCGAGAACCACTGGCTTGGCCCGAAGGCCGGACGCGGGGCACTGTCGGCGCCGCCTGCTGCCAGTTCCTCGGGGGCAGAGCGATTGCCCTTGGACAGCCGCACATAGGCGGCGGCGATCTGCTCGGGGCGGTAAAGTCTGAGCAGTTGCGCGGCAAACGCGGCCTCGCTGTCGCTTGGGGCTTCAGACCAGACCGGATCGGACAAAAGCCGTTCCTCGTCGCGTCGCTCGACCGCATCGGCAGACGGCGCGTCGACCCAGTCGGCGTTCAGTTTGGCGAGACGCAACAGGTTTTCGGCCTTCTTGCGGGCGTTGCGGGTCACGATCAGGGCGCTGACCCCCTTGCGCCCGGCGCGCCCGGTGCGGCCCGACCGGTGCAAAAGCGTGTCGGCATTGGTCGGAAGATCGGCGTGGATCACCAGTTCGAGGTTCGGAAGGTCGATCCCGCGTGCCGCGACATCGGTCGCCACGCAGACCCGCGCGCGCCCGTCGCGCATGGCCTGGAGCGCGTGGGTGCGCTCGTTCTGGCTGAGTTCCCCCGACAGGGCCACCACCGAAAAGCTGCGGTTGGACAGGCGAGTGGTCAGCCGGTTGACCGTGGAGCGGGTGTTGCAAAAGACGATGGCATTCTGCGCCTCGTAATAGCGCAGGACGTTGACGATGGCGTTTTCGGCATCCGAACTGGCGACCTGCATCGCCTTGTAGTCGATGTCTGCATGCTGGGTCCGCTCTCCGGCCGTGGTCACCCGCACGGCGTTCTTCTGATAGCTTTGCGCCAGGGCGGCGATGGCCTTGGGCACAGTGGCCGAGAACATCAGCGTACGGCGGGTTTCGGGGGCCGCGCCCAGGATGAACTCGAGATCTTCGCGGAAGCCGAGATCCAGCATCTCGTCAGCCTCGTCCAACACCACGGCGCGGATCATGCCAAGGTCGAGCGAGCCGCGCTGGATATGGTCCTTGAGCCGGCCCGGCGTGCCGACGACGATATGGGCGCCGCGGTCGAGTGCGCGGCGTTCGTCGCGCATGTCCATGCCCCCCACGCACGAAGCCATGGCCGCACCGGCAGGCTCGTAGAGCCAGCCAAGCTCGCGCTTGACCTGAAGCGCCAGCTCGCGTGTCGGCGCGATGACGAGCGCGACAGGGCTGCTCGCCGGACCGAACCGGCCCGCTGCATCGAGGAGCGTCGGGGCGATGGCAAGACCGAAGCCGACCGTCTTGCCCGATCCGGTCTGGGCAGACACCAAAAGATCGACCCCGTCGAGATCGGCCCGCGTCACCGCCTCTTGCACCGGGGTCAGCGTATCGTAGCCGCGCTTGGCCAAGGCTTCGGCAAGGGTCGGAAGAAGAGGGGAGGCGTCGGTCATCGGATCATCTTTTCGGCTTGCGGACGTGAAACGGCGTCGGAATGCGCCCCACGGTGAATGAAGGCACCTAGGGCCTTTGACAGAGAATGTATAGCGGAATTGCCGGAAAATCCGGCGGAGTGGGGCGCAAGGAGCGGCCCGCCGGGCCGCACGGACGGACCGGGCGTGCCTTCGTTACAACTTCGGCCGATGGATATGGCCCCTAACCCGTTAGAAACGCTGGCGCCAGTTGCCGGGGCCGGCGTTCTGTGGCAAGAGGATCTTCAATATCAGACCCGACCGATGAGTTCCCTACATGACCGATTTCGCCCTCCGCCGCACGATGATGGTCGATACGCAGGTCCGCCCCAACGACGTGACCAAATTCCCGATCATCGAGGCGATGCTGGCCGTCCCGCGCGAGGCGTTCGTTCCCGATGCGGCGCGCGAAGCCGCCTATGCGGGCGAAAATGTGCCACTTGGCGGGGGGCGCGTCATGCTCGAGGCGCGCACCTTTGCCAAGATGCTCGACGCGCTTGACGCGCAGCCGGACCACCGGGTGCTCGACCTCGGGGCGGGGCTTGGCTATTCGTCGGCGGTCATCGCGCGGATCGCCGGAACGGTCGTTGCGGTCGAAGAGGATGCGGGGCTTGCCCAGGCCGCCGCCGTCCGGCTGGCGGCGGCGGGTCTTGGCAATGTCGTGGTGCGGCAGGGGCCGCTGGCCGCCGGCGCCGTGGCCGACGGGCCCTATGACCGGATCGCAGTCGAAGGCGCGGTCGAGACCGTGCCCGCCGCGATCATTGCGCAACTGAAGGAAGGCGGGCGGATTGGCGCGATCTTCATGGAGGGCGCGCTCGGGATCTGCCGCATCGGTTACAAGATAGACTGCCAGATGAGCTGGCGCTTTGCCTTCAATGCGACCGCGCCGGTGCTGCCGGGTTTCGCGGCCAAGGCGGAATTTGTTCTCTGACGGGTCCGGCGCCTCTGGATCGGGCGCGATCCCGTCCCACATGATACAGGCCCGGGGAACGCCGGGCAAGAAGCAGAGGCAGAAAATGGCACTGAAGAAAAGCAGTTTGCGACAATGGCTTTTGGCAGGCGCCGCCGTTATGCAGGGCGCACTTGTCGCGGGGCCAGGTTCGGCGGAAACGCTTGGCAACGCCCTGGTGTCGGCCTACCGAAATTCCAGCCTTCTCAGCCAGAACGAGGCGGTTCTGCGCGCGGCAGACGAAGATGCGGCGACCGCGATGACTACGCTTCGGCCGGTTATTTCGTGGGTTATGCAAAGCCAGTATACCAACAATTTCCAGGGCGAAAAAACGGTTACCGCTGGCGGCCTCGGCTTCGACTGGACGCTCTATGATTTCGGCCGCACCGAGATCAGGGTCAAGGCGGCGCGCGAACAGGTTCTGGCGACGCGCGAGGCGCTCGTGGGGATCGAGCAGAATGTGCTTCTGGGGGCCGTGAGCGCCTATATGGGCGTGCGGAGTGCCGCGCAAACGGTTGATCTGAACCAGACGTCGGTCCGGGTCATCGGCGAACAGCTGAAGGCAGCGCAGGACCGCTTTGCCGTCGGCGAGATCACCCGCACCGATGTCGCCCAGGCCGAAGCGGCGCTGGCGGCGGCCAAGGCGGCGCTGGCCGCCGCGCAGGGCAGCCTTGCCGTGGCGCGCGCTTCGTATCAGGCAGCGGTCGGCCATGCGCCTGATGGCGTCAATGCCGCGCCGCCGCTACCACCGTTGCCGAAATCGCTGGACGAGGCCAAGTCGATTGCGCAGCGCATGCATCCTTCCGTTCTTCAGGCCCAGCATCAGGCCAAGGTGGCCGATCTTCAGGTGACACTTGCCGCGGCTCAGCGGCGCCCGACATTGGGGGTTTCGGCGAACGTGCTGGAGACAGACCACGGGGCCAACAATACCGTCGCCACGTTGCAGCTGTCGCAGCCGATCTATGCCGGCGGCAAACTGTCGTCCGCACATCGCAAGGCGATCGCAGGGCGTGATGCCGCGCTTGCCGCGCTGACGCAAACCGGAATCGGAGTGACCCAACAGGTCGCCATCGCCTGGTCGAACATCGACGTGTCACGCGCCCAGATCGGCGCGACCGATCAGCAGATCGCGGCCGCGCAGGCCGCCTACGACGGCGTGAAGGAAGAGGCCAAGCTCGGTTCGCGCACTACGCTGGATGTGCTGAATGCCGAACAGGCGCTTCTGACTGCCCAGTCGGGCAAGGTGACGGCAGCGACCAATCTGCAGGTAGCGAATTATTCGCTTTTGGCGGCTATGGGTCTTTTGACGGTCGATCATCTCAAGCTTGGAATTCCGACCTATGACCCGGAAGCCTACTATAATGCGGTCAAATCGGCGCCCACCACCTCGGTTCAGGGCAAGAGTCTCGACCGTGTTCTCAAGGCCATCGGCAAGAATTGAATGGGCCTGGCCGGTTGTTTCGGGTCTGCCACGGGCCTACAGTGACACCGGTCTGGTGTTGAGGAGGCGGGATGTCTGATCCGCGGTCGAATTCGGAAATCATGGATGTCCTGTCCTCGATTCGCCGGCTGGTGTCCGAGGGGCGCAAGCCAGCCTCGGTCGCGGAGGCACCGCCAGAGGCGGATGCCGCCACGCCAGCACCGTCTGGCGCGCGCTTCGTGCTGACACCGTCGCTTCGGGTCGATTCCGCCAACGAGCCCTCTGCCAGTGGGCCCGACGCCGACGCGACGGACGCGCGGGACGATGGTCTGGTCTACGACTGGGTGCGCGATGCCCAATCCGACAGACAAGGGAGTGCACCCGGCAGGCAGGCGGGTTCGCTTGAAGAAACGATTGCCGAGCTTGAGGCCGCCGTCTCCGAGATCGAGACCGAATTCGAGCCTGATGTCGGCGATATGGAAGAGAATCTGCTGGCGCCGTTGCCCGATATCGATGAGCCGGCCGCGCCGGCACCGCGACCGGCGGTTACGGCGTTTCACGGGATCATGGCCGGTTTCGACGCAATGCCCCCGCCGGAGGACGAGCGCCTCGATGCGGCGATCACGGCCAGCGGGGCCGAAGGAGATGCAGTGGCGCCGCCTTTGGCCGGGCCTTGGCGCACCGCACAGGTATCGCTCGATTCGGCGCTTGGCGATCAGGCCCCGCCGTCGCTGTTTCTGCGGGCCGGCCGGCCTGCGGCAGCGCCGGAACCCGGGCCGGAGCAGGCGGCCGAGGATTCGCTGCTTGCGGGCGAGAGGACCGAACCTGACGATACAGCGGAGGATGCAACGCTCGACGACGACCGGATGGTGCCGGCCACGGCTGATATCGACGCGCGCGGGCCCGATTCCGCGCCGGGGGGCGCCGGGCAGGATTCGCTCATTTCGGGGTCCAACGGGCCAGACGGCGAAAAGGGCGCCGGCCTTGACGCCGACGCACCCGATGCCGGGCGCCTGCATTTCGGGGGCACCGGACGGCGGTTGCGCATAGAGCGGTCGCAATCCGACATGCTGCTGTCCGACGAGGATGCAGCCAGCACCGGATCCGCCGAGACCGGTATCGGCGACGTAGTCGACGCCGAGCCTGGCGATGGGGTCGATCTTTTCGACCCGCTGGCCGATGCCGACGTCGACATCGACCGGATGCGCGACATGGTGGCAGAGCTTGTCCGTGAAGAGTTGCGCGGGCAGCTTGGTGAAAAGATCACTCGCAACCTGCGCCGGCTCGTCCAGCGCGAAATCGCGCGGGCCCTGAGCGCCGAGACCGGGGCCGAATAGCCGCCGCGCATCAACCGCCGACCAACAAACGAAAGGCTCGCCCCGTCAGGCGCGCCTTTCGTCGCTACGATACCCGAGTGGATTCAGGCGGCTTCGGCCTCTTCGGCGGCATGCCGGCGTTCGCTTTCCTCGCGCGACAGAGCCACCGAGGTGCGCACCCCCTTGGTCACGAATTCCATGAGGCCCTTTACCACCCGTTCGTTCGGGTCGATCCCCGCGCAGGACAGAACCTCGCGCCCATCGCGCGACCGCGCCCAGCGGGCGATCTGATCGGGCCCGTTGCCATATTTCTTGTCATCGGCAATCGCATCATCGAGGGCGGCAAGAACAACCGCGGCGAAAAGTTTGCGCGACCTTTGACCCTGCTCGTAATTGAAAGCCGTACCATCTACGAAATCGCGCATCCTACCGTCCTTTTGTTATTGCTCTTGCACTTCCTGCTGCAGGCTGAATAAGGCGTTTACGCCATGATTCGGTATGGCCCCCACCGACTACCTGTCATGCAGATGTTGCATGGCTTGCGCTGAAAACCTACAGGATTTAGTCGACTTGCCAGCGACAGGCCCGACAGATATAGGTGCCGCCAAATTTCCGTCAACCTTTGAACAGGTTTGTTCCATGCCCAAGATCAACGGCAACGAAATCCGCCCCGGAAATATTCTGGAGCATGACAACGGCCTGTGGGCCGCGGTCAAGGTCAGCCATGTCAAACCCGGCAAGGGCGGCGCCTTCGCACAGGTCGAGTTGAAGAACCTGCGTGACGGCCGCAAGCTGAACGAACGCTTCCGGTCCGAAGACAAGGTCGAACAGGTCCGTCTTGACCAGAAAGACCAGCAATTCCTCTATGAAACCGACGGCCGGCTGGTGTTCATGGACAATGAAAGCTTCGAGCAGACCGAGATCGACGCCGAGCTTCTGGGCGAGCGCCGCCCCTTCCTGCAAGACGGGATGGTGGCAACTGTCGAATATTACGGCGATGAGGCCCTGTCGGTGCAGTTGCCGCAAAAGGTGATCTGCAAGGTTGTTGATACCGAACCGGTGGTAAAGGGCCAGACCGCCGCCAACAGCTACAAGCCGGCGATCCTCGACAATGGCGTTCGCATCATGGTGCCACCGTTCGTCGGCCCCGATGAAGACATCGTGGTCCATACCGAACTGATGGAATATTCCGAACGCGCCTGAGATATCACGCAGTTGTGACAGGCGGGCCGCCCCCAATCGGGCGGCCTTTCGTTTTCAGGCCGGCCAAGTCACTTGGGCGCCGCCCGCCGTCATCGGCCCGCCGGCGCGGTCGAACCGCAGATGCGCCAGGGCCAGATCGCCCGCGCGGGTGAAAAGCGTGCCGGCCTCTTTTCCGTCGGCGAGGATCGGCGTGCCGGACATGGCCGGCCCCGTCACCCGTACCCGGGTCAGGCCCTTGCGCAGGTCGGTCTTGTGCTTCATCCGCGCCGTCACCTCTTGGCCGACATAGCAGCCCTTGCGGAAATCGACGCCGTTCAGCCGTTCGAACCCGGCCTCGAGAATATAGGTCTCGTCCGGGATCAGTTCGATCCCGCTTTCGGGGATGATATGGGCAACACGCAGCGCGCCCCAGTCGATCGTCGGCGCGCCGCCCGCGTCGGGGCCATAGGCGCGCCAGCCAAGCGCCGGGTGGCGGGGGTCGGCAAAGGCGCCCTCTGGCGCCACGCCCAAGCCGCGTCGCACCGCCAAATCGGTTTCGCCCAGGGTCACGTCGGCGCGCAGCCGATACAGGCCGAGCCGTCGCAGCAGCCCCGCCGCCAGCGTCGTCTGCACATCGACAAGGATCGCCTCGGGGGCGGGGACCAGAAAGAAATCGGCGAGATATTTGCCCTGCGCCGACAAGAGCGCGGCATAGACAAGCCCCCGGTCAATCTGCCGCAAATCGTTCGTGACCAGCCCTTGCAGGAAATCCCGCCGGTCGGCACCGAAAATGCGCAGGATCGTCCGTTCCGGGGTTGCTTCGCCGTTCATCGCGCCTCCTCTGGTTCAGTCCAGATATAGGGCATGGGGCGGGGTGCGAAAGGGGGTCCGTTGACCTTCGCGGGCCTGCTAGCTAACGATGCGCGGGCCAATTGGGAGAAAGATCATGAGCCTATCGCAGGGGCGCCCCTATCTTGCCATTCCAGGCCCGTCGGTCATGCCGGACCGCGTGCTCGGCGCCATGCACCGGGCCGCTCCCAATATCTATGCCGGCGACCTGCACGACATGACCGCCACGATTCTGGCCGACCTGCGCCGCGTGGCGGGCACATCGGCACATGTGGCGATTTATATCGCCAATGGCCATGGCACCTGGGAAGCGACGAACGCCAACCTCTTTTCGCGCGGCGACAAGGCGCTGGTGCTGGCCACCGGAACCTTCGGTACAAGCTGGGCCACGTCTGTTCGCCGGATGGGGGTCGAAGTCGATGTCCTGGACTTTGGCAAGACGGTGCGGGCCGACGCGGGCCGGGTCGCTGAAACGCTTCGCGCCGACCGTGATCGGCGGATCAAGGCGGTCCTGATGACGCATGTCGATACCGCTTCGACGGTGCGCAGCGACGTGGCCGAGATCCGCGCCGCGATCGACAGCACGGGCCATCCCGCACTTCTGGCGGTGGACTGCATCGCGTCGCTCGGGTGTGACCCGTTTTCGATGGATGCGCTTGGTGTCGATGTGGTGGTTTCGGCGAGCCAGAAGGGCCTGATGGTGCCACCGGGGCTGGGCTTTGTCTGGTGTTCCGACAAGGCGCTCGCCGCCTGCAAGGGGGCTGACCTGCGCACGCCTTACTGGGATTGGGAGGCGCGGTTCTTCGCCACCGAATACTGGCAGTATTTCTGCGGCACGGCGCCTACCCATCACCTTTTCGGCCTGCGCGAAGCGCTGACCATGCTGCTCGACCAAGAGGGGCTGGCCCACGCCTGGACGCGCCACGAAAGTCTGGCGCGCGCTGTCTGGGCGGCCGCCGACGCCTGGGGGGCGGGGGGCGATATCGCGCCTCATGTCCCTGCCATGGCCGAGCGGGCAAGGGCGGTTACGGCGCTGCGGATCGGCGGAGGCGGGGCCGGGCGGTTGCGGAAATGGTGCGAAGAGGTCGCGGGCGTCACGCTTGGCATCCCCCTTGGGATGGCGCTGCCGGACGAGCCCACCTATGGCGATTATCTTCGGCTCGCGCATATGGGGCATGTGAACGCCCATATGACGCTTGGCGTCCTGTCGGTGATCGAGGCGGGGATGCAGGCGCTTGCCATTCCGCATGGCAGGGGCGGGGTCGAGGCGGCGGCGGCCGCGATTGCCGCGGGGGCGGGTCTTTAGCCGCGCGCCGCTGCCAGAGCGTGCGGCAGGGCATCGGCAAAGGCGGCAAGATCGTCGGGCCGGCCGCAGCTGACACGAATGCAGCGGTCGTGCGGCGGAACGAAGGGCATGCGCACGAAGATGTCGCGGGCGATCAGTTCGGCGACCAGCCGGCGGGCGAAGGTGCCATCGGCGCCGGCGTCGATGGTGACGAAATTGGTGGCCGATGGCAGGGGGGCAAGGCCGTTCGCCTGGGCGATGCGGGCGATTTCGGCGCGCGCCGTCTCGATCGCGGCGCGGGTGTGGGTCAGATGATCGCGGTCGCCTAGTGCTGCCAGGGCTGCGGCCTGCGACAGGCGCGACATGCCGAAATGGTTGCGGATCTTGTCGAAGGCCCCGATCAGGTCGGGGCGGCCGATGGCATAGCCCACCCGTGCACCCGCCATGCCATAAGCCTTTGAAAAGGTGCGCATACGGATGACGCGTGGATTGGCGGGATCGAACGGTGGCGCGGTCCCTTCGGGCGCGAACTCGACATAGGCCTCGTCGAGGACCAGAAGGCAGCCATCGGGCACAGCGTCGATCAGGTTCTCGACGGTGGCGGCCGGGTGCCAGGACCCCATTGGATTGTCGGGATTGGCGAAATAGATCAGCTTGGCGCCGGTTGCCGCGGCCCGCGCGGAAAGGGCCGCAGGGTCCTCCTGATCGCCCCGATAGGGCACCTTGTGAAGCGTGCCCCCGTAACCCGCGACGTGGAAGTTGAATGTCGGGTAGGCGCCGTCCGAGGTCACGACCGGATCGCCGGGGCCGATCAGCAGACGGACGAGATAGCCCAGAAGCCCGTCGATGCCTTCGCCGACGACGATATGTTCGGCCGATACCCGATGATGCCGCGCGAGCGCCTGTTTCAGGTCATGATTTTCGGGATCACCATACATCCAGATATCGCGGGCCGCGTGCTCGATTGCTGCAATGGCCAGGGGTGACGGGCCGAAGACATTCTCGTTGGCGCCAAGGCGGGCGACGAAAGGGCGCGCGCGCGCGCGCTCCTGGGTTTCCGGTCCGACGAAGGGAACGGTGGCGGGAAGGCCTTGAACGATGGGGGCTAAGCGCGGGCCGGACATGGCGGCAGTGAACCGGATTTCTTTGGTTCAGGCAAGGGTCGGAAGGGCTTGAGCTTTCCACCTCCGAGGCGTCTTATCGGGGTGACGGAGGCGCAGAATGGATCAGGAGATACCGAAGACGGCAGGCATGGGGGTGCTGGCGCCCCTGGCCAACCGGACTTTCCGTGGCCTTTGGATCGGCAACAACATTTCGAACCTCGGCGGCCTGGTCCAGGGCGTGGGGGCGGCCTGGCTGATGACCGAACTGGCGGCCACCAACGGGATGGTGGCGTTGGTGCAGGCCGCCAACGTGTTGCCCTACATGGCCTTTTCGCTTCTGGCCGGGGCGTTGGCCGACAATTTCGACCGCCGCAAGATCATGATCTGGGCGCAGAGCTTCATGCTCGCTGCCTCGGCGGTTCTGGCGGCGATGGCCTATGGCGGCCTGGTGACGCCTTGGGTTATTCTGGCCTTCACCTTTCTGATCGGGGCGGGCGGCGCGCTGTCGAACCCGGCCTGGCAGGCCTCGGTCGGCGATGTCGTGCCGCGCAACGAGGTGCGGCGCGCCGTCGGCCTGAATTCGATGGGGTTCAACCTGATGCGGTCGGTCGGGCCGGCGCTTGGCGGCGCCATCGTGGCTGCGGCCGGGGCGGCGGCGGCCTTTGGGGTGAATGCGCTGAGCTATCTGGCGATCATCGGCGCGCTTCTCGTCTGGCGGCCGGCCAGAAGCGACCGTCGCCTGCCGCCCGAAAGCCTTGGCCCGGCGCTGTCCGCCGGGCTGCGCTATGTGTCGATGTCGCCGGCGCTGATGCGGGTGATGGCGCGGGGGCTTCTTTTTGGCTTTGCCGCTTCGTCGGTCTTGGCGCTCTTGCCGGTGGTGGCCGCCGGTGTGCTGAAGGGGACCGCGTTGACCTATGGCGTGCTTCTGGGGGCCTTCGGGATGGGCGCCATCGGCGGCGTCATCGTAAGCAACCGCTTGGCCAGTCGGGTGCGCAGCGAGACAATGGTGCGCCTGGCCTTCCTCGGCTTTGCCGCCGGGGTCGAGGCGCTGGCCTTCAGCCGGTCGGAATGGACAAGTGCGCTGGCGCTGATGTTTTGTGGCGGGTCCTGGGTGTTGGCGCTGTCGCTCTTCAACGTGACGGTGCAGCTTTCAACTCCGAGATGGGTGGTCGGGCGGGCGCTGTCGCTCTATCAGACGACTACCTTTGGCGGGATGGCGCTTGGCAGCTGGGTCTGGGGCCTTTTGTCGGACGGCTACGGGCCAGTCTGGTCGCTTGCCTTGTCGGGCGCGATGCTTCTGGCCGGCGGGGCCGCCGGGCGCTGGCTGGGCATGGCCGAGTTCGGCAATGTCGATCTCGACCCGCTCGGCCGCTGGCAGGAGCCGGCATTGCGGCTGGATCTGAAGGCCCGGTCCGGGCCGGTGATGGTGATGATCGACTACGAGATCGCGCAGGAGGACGTGGAACAGTTCCTGGCGATCATGCGCCAGCGCCGCCGCATCCGCATCCGCGACGGGGCGGGGCAATGGGCACTTCTGCGCGACCTGGAAAGCCCGCGGCTCTGGACCGAAAGCTACCATGTGCCGACCTGGGTGGATTATGTCCGCCATCAGGAGCGGCGGACCAAGGCCGATGCGGACGTGACCGAGCGTCTTGTGGCGCTGCACCGTGGCGCCACCCCGCCGCGGGTTCACCGGATGATCGAGCGCCAGACCGTTCCGGTCCATGACGACATGCCGCTGAAGATGACCGACGTGGCCTGAGGGGCGTCAGCCCGCTTCGGCAAGGCGGGCCAGTGCGGCCTTCAGCTTGGCCGCCTCTGCCTCGTTCAGCGCCAGGTTTTCGCGGGTTTCCTCGATCACCTCTTCGGGGGCGGAGGCGACGAACTTGGGGTTGTTCAACCGGCCCGAAAGGCCGCCGATATCCTTCAGGGTCTTTTCCAGGCCCTTGGAAAGACGCGCCTTTTCTTCTTCAATGTCGATGACCCCGGCAAGCGGGAGGGCGAAGGTTCCCCCCGCGACCGCGAGGGTGACAGCCCCTTTCGGGGCGGCGGCTTCGGTCAGGCAGTCGATGCGGGCCAGGCGGAAAATCAACGCTTCGTTGCGCGCCAGCGCGGTCCGGCCGCGATCGTCCAGCGCCACCTGCACCATCGGCAGTTTCAGCCCCACGGGCACCCGCATCTGGGCGCGCACCGAGCGGATTTCGTCGATCAGCGCGATCACCCAATTCATCTCGGCGTCGGCATTTTCATCAATGAGTTCAGCGCCATCGCCCGGCCATTCGGCAAGCATCAGCGGCCCCGCGCGGCGACCTGTCAGTCCCCACAATTCTTCGGTGATGAAGGGCATGAACGGGTGCAGAAGGATGTAGCACTGGTCCAGAACCCAGGCCATCGTGGCGCGGGTTTCGGCGGCATGTTCGCCGTCCATCAGCGGCTTGGCGAATTCCACATACCAGTCGCAGACCTTGCCCCAGACAAAGGCGTAAAGCCCGTTGGCAGCATCGTTGAACCGGTAGGCTGCCAGCGCGTCATCCACCGTCTGCCGGGCGCGGGCGACCTCGCCCACGATCCAGCGGTTGACCGTATGTCTTGCGTCGGCCGGACGTATGCCATCCGTATGCACAGCGTCCCGACCGAGTGCGCCGTTCATCTCGGCAAACCGGGTGGCATTCCAGAGCTTGGTGGCAAAGTTGCGATAGCCGGCGATGCGGCTGGTATCGAGCTTCAGGGTGCCGCCGAGGCTCGCCATCGCGGCATTGGTGAAGCGCAGCGCATCGGCGCCGTATTCGTCGATGAGTTCCAGGGGGTCAACGACGTTGCCGAGCGACTTCGACATCTTCTTGCCCTTGGCGTCGCGGACGAGGCCGTGCAAGTAGACGGTGTGGAAGGGGATGTCGCCGACTACGGCAAGCTGCATCATCATCATCCGGGCGACCCAGAAGAATAGGATGTCGGCGCCGGTGACGAGGACCGAGGTCGGGAAGTATTTCTTCAGTTCCGGGGTTTGTTCCGGCCAGCCGAGGGTGCCGATCGGCCAGAGGCCGGAGGAGAACCAGGTGTCGAGGACATCGGGATCGCGGCCGATTTCGACCCAAGCCCCTTCGCCGTCATCCGGTGTCGCATAGGCATACAGTCCCAGTGTCTTTTCGTGATCGTGAATTTTTACTTCGTAGTTTGGGCCGTAGTAGGTTTGCGCTTGTCTGAGTGCTTCTTCTTCATTCGGAGCACAGAAGTATTTACTTCTAGTTGTAAAGTTCTCACCCGGCGTTGCCGGGCGTCGGTCCAAGCGACCTTCGATGAGTTCCGGCCCATACCAAACCGGAATCTGGTGCCCCCACCAGAGTTGGCGCGAGATGCACCAGGGTTCGATGTTCTCGAGCCAGTGGTAATAGGTGCGTTCGCCGCTTTCGGGCAGTATCTTGGTGCGGCCGTCGCGCACCGCGTCGATGGCGGGTTGCACGATCCTGGCGGTATCGACGAACCACTGGTCAGTCAGCATCGGCTCGATGACCACTTTCGACCGGTCGCCGTGCGGCTGCATCATCTTGTTCTGGTCGACCAGCGGCACCCGTTCCAGATGTTCGGCGCCGGTTTCCTTGTCGATGGATTTTTGCACGACGGTGACCGCGAGCCCCTCGGCGGTGATCGCATCGACGACGCGCTTGCGCGCCTCGTAGCGGTCAAGGCCGCGCAGGTCGTCGGGGACGAGGTTCAGGGCATCAACCTCGGCTTCGGACAGGTGCAGGGGTTGTTCGGCAAAGCCGGGGTTGGCGTAGCCTTTGGCGATCAGCCAGGCGCGGCTGGCGGACTGGGCGACGGCGGCGGCTTCGGCATAGGGGGCGCCATCGGCGCGCATCTGCGCCTTGGTGTCCATCAGCCGATAGCAGGGGATGCCGGCGCGCTTGGCCACCGCATAGTCGTTGAAGTCATGCGCGCCGGTGATCTTGACCGCGCCCGAGCCGAATTCCGGGTCGGGGTATTCGTCGGTGATGATCGGGATCAGGCGGCGGTGCTCTTTCGGGCCGACCGGAATTTCGCAAAGCTTGCCGACGATTGGCGCATAGCGTTCGTCCGATGGGTGAACCGCCACCGCGCCGTCACCCAGCATGGTTTCAGGCCGGGTGGTGGCGATCGAGATATAATCGCGGGTTTCTCGGAGGGTGACGTTGCCGTCATCGTCCCGCTCGACATAGTCGTAGGTCTGACCGCCGGCGAGCGGGTATTTGAAGTGCCACATCTGGCCCGCCACCTCGACCTGTTCGACCTCGAGATCGGAGATGGCGGTTTCAAAATGCGGGTCCCAGTTCACCAGGCGCTTGCCGCGATGGATCAGGCCTTTGTCGTACATGTCCACGAAGACCTTGATGACCGCATCGTGGAAGTTGCCCCCTTCGCCCAGAGGCGCGCCGGGGGCGCCCGACATGGTGAAGGCCTCGCGCGACCAGTCACACGAGGCGCCGAGGCGCTTGAGCTGGCCGATGATATTGCCGCGCGATTTCTTCTTCTGCTCCCAGACGAGGGCGGTGAAATCGGCGCGGCTCATGTCGGTGCGGCGGCGGTTGGTCTTGGCCAGTTCGCGTTCGACCACCATCTGGGTGGCGATGCCGGCATGGTCGGTCCCGGGTTGCCAGAGCGTGTCGAAACCGCGCATCCGATGCCAGCGGGTCAGGATGTCCTGCAAGGTGTTGTTGAAGGCGTGGCCCATGTGCAGGGCGCCGGTGACATTGGGGGGCGGGATGACGATGGAAAAGGCCTCGGCCCCCGGTTTGGCATTGGCCCCGGCGGCAAAGGCCCCGGCGGCTTCCCAGGCGGCATAGATCCGCGCTTCGGCGGCGGCGGCGTCGAATGTCTTTTCCATCGGCATGGTTGTCGTCCCGTCTTTGCTGCCGGTTCCTTAGCGAAAGGCCGGGGCGAGGGGAAGGGGCGAGGGGCGAGTGTGAGGGGCCAGTGTCAGGGGCCAGTGTCAGGGGCCGCGGCGGGCGGCCTCGATCGCGGCGATGTCGATCTTGCGCATGGTCATCATCGCCTGCATCGCGCGTTTCGCCGCGTCGCGGTCGGGGTCGGAGAGGGCCGCGGTCAGCGCGCGGGGGACGATCTGCCACGACAGGCCGAAGCGGTCCTTGCACCAGCCACATCTGCTTTCCTGCCCTCCGGTGGCGACGATGGCGTTCCAGAGGCGGTCGGTTTCGGCCTGTGTGTCGGTGAAGACCTGGAACGACACGGCCTCGGTGAACTTGAACTGCGGGCCGCCGTTCAGGCCCACGAAAGGCTGGCCGAGCAGGGTGAATTCGACGGTGATCTCTTGCCCTTGCCGGGTCGAGGGGTTGTCGGCGGGCGCGGCGAGGCCGTGGCCGATATGGGTATCGGGGAAGGTGGCGGCGTAGAATTCCGCCGCCGCGCGCGCCTGCCCGTCAAACCAGAGGCAGGTCACCATTTTGCTTTTCGTCACGATATGTTCCTTCACTTCGGGCCGACCACCGCGAAGGCCGCCCCCTGCGGGTCGGTTGCAACGGCGATAAAGTTGCCCCCCGGAACCTCGACCGGCCCGCGCTTGACCCGGCCGCCCGCCTTTTGGATGCGTGCGACGGCGGCCTCGGTTCCGTCGACCCCGAAATAGGGCAGCCAGAACGCCCCGCCGGGGTCGCCCGTTCCCGGCATGGCCCGCATCATTCCGCCGATGTCGGTGCCGTTTCGGGAAAAGAGGTCATAGCTGCCCATCTCGCCCATCGGCATCGAGGTTGACGGTTTCCAGCCGAAGGCCTTGCCGTAAAAGCCCATGGCGGCCTTTGGGTCGGTGGTTGTCAGTTCATGCCAGCTGCCGTGCCCCTTGCCCGGGCCGGATGCCGCGCCGCTGCCCTGGTCCATCCTCGGCAGGGGTTCGAGGATGCCGTAGCCCGCGCCCTGCGGATCGGCCAGCAGGGCAAAGCGGCCGGTGCCGGGGATTTCGGCAACCGGGCGGTGAACCGATGCCCCCGCCGCCACCATCTGCGCGACCGCCACGTCGGCGTTGTCGACGGCGAAATAGAGCATCCAGAACGGCGGCATGCCGGCCACGTCGGGCGGCATTTCCATGGCGCCCGCAACCATTGCGCCGTTCATCGCGGCAAGGTGGTAGGTGAAGCCGTCCATCCCGGCATCGGTAAAGGACCAGCCGATGACCGCGGAATAGAACGCGTCGGCCGCTGCGAGCTGGCCGGGTGCGGTGGAAAGTTCGTACCAGCATGGGGCGCCGTGATGGGATGCGGTCATGATTTCCTCCTTGGGGATCGGGTGGCGGGGATCGGTCAGGCGACGGCGGCGGCGCGGGCCTGGTCGGCGGCCTGCCAGTGGGCCATCTGAGCGGCATGGGCGGTGACGAAGCCGGGGCGCGCGGTGGCGCGGGCGACATAGGCCTGGACCGCGGGGTAACCGCCGAGCCCGCCCTTGTCGGCCACCAGCCTGAGCACATCTGACATGGCGATATCCGCCACGGTAAAATCGCGGTCGAGCCAGTCGCGGCCGGTCAGCACCCGCTCCATCGCCGTCAGGCGGGCATCCATCCGCTTGGTGGCACGCTGGACGACATCGTGTGGGGCGGCGGGGCCGAAGATCTGCGGAGCGGCCACGGCCGCCTGCAAGAGGATCCAGGGCAGGGTGAACATTTCCACCGAATTCAGCGCGGCAAAGACCCATTCGGTTACTTCGGCGCGCCGGTCGGGGGGCAAGAGTGCGGGATGGCCGTCGGCCAGAAGCAGCAGGATCGCGCCGCTTTCAAAAAGCGTCCGCCCGCCGCTGCGCACCACCGGCACCTGGCCGAAGGGCTGCATGGCCAGATGATCCGCGCTCTTGGGGGCGATCGGCACGGTTTCGACCCGGTAGGGCTGGCCCAGTTCGGCAAACAGCCAGCGCACGCGCAGATCGCGCACGAAGCCGCGCGGAAATTCCGGAACCCAGTCGTAGGTGACAAGAACGGGCAGGTCGTTGTCGGGGGTCATCGCCCTCTCCTGTGTGCTGAGTCGCGGGGGAAGCGTAGGGCCGATCGCTTGCAAAAAACAACTTAAAAGTTTACTTGCAAAACTGTGGGGAAGATCGGGGGGCATGTGTCGAAAAGCTATAACGAAGGCTGCCTTGCGGCTCATGCGCTGGACCTGATCGGCGACCGTTGGGCGCTTTTGGTCGTGCGGGAGCTGATGCTGGGGCCAAAGCGGTTTGGAGCGATCCGGGCCGGCGTGCCGGGGATCGCCACCAACATGCTGGCGCAGCGGCTGGACGACATGGTGGCCACCGGCCTCGTGCGGCACGAGATGCTGCCGCCCCCGGCGTCGGTCGCGGTTTATCGGCTGACGCCGGCGGGCGAGGATCTGTGGCCGGTGATTGCGGCGCTGTGCCATTGGGGGGCGCGGCAGCCGGGGCACGACCCCAGCCGTTTCATCAGCCCGACGGCGCTGATGTTGTCGATGCGGGCGATGGCCGACCGGCAGGGGCCGGCCGTGGCCGCGGCCTTCGTGATGGAGGACGAGGCGTTCGACGTGCGGCTGGGCGAGGGCGGCTATGACGTGCGCCGCACGGCCCGGCCGAACGGCGCGGTCCGCTTTTACGGCACGACCAACGGGCTGGCCGCGATCATTTATGGCCGTACGCCGGTGGCCGAGGCGGTGGCGGCCGGGCGGGGGCGGATCGAGGGCGATCTGGCAGCAGCGCAGGGCTTTGTCGACCGGTTCCGGCTTCTGCGGTAGGCGGGTGCGGGGTGGGGCCGCCCGATTGACTATGTTCCTTGAATGTTCCAGGGTTCGGTGGCCGCGAAAGGCGCGCGGATTTGCCGGGGGCAGACCATGACCGGACCGACCACGCGACATCGCGGGCTGATGATGGTCACCCTGGCGGCGATCCTGTGGAGCACGGCCGGGCTGTTCGTTCGGCTGATCGACCTCGATGTCTGGACGACGCTGGCCTGGCGGTCGCTTTTTGCGGCCTTGTCGCTTGGGCTGATCGTCGTGGCGCGCAGCGGGTGGCGGGGCTTTGGACGTGCCATTGGCAGGGCCGGGGGCAGTGTGGGGAGATGGGCCGGGCTGTGGGCGGTTCCGGTCGCGGTGATCTCGATGGGCAGTTACGTGGCGGCGCTCAAGCTGACGACCGTTGCCAATGTCATGGTGATCTATGCCACGGTGCCGTTCGTTGCCGCCGGACTGGCGTTCCTGTTCATCGGCGAACGCGCGTCGCCCCGGATTCTGCGGGCCAGCGCGGGGGCGTTTGTAGGCGTTCTGGTCATGGCGGCCACGCAGATGCGGCCTCCGGATCTGGCCGGAAATGCTGTGGCCTTTCTGATGACGCTGGCGTTCGGCGCGCAACTGGTCATGGCGCGGCGCCATCCTGCGCTGGACATGGCGCCGGTCAACGCCATTGCCGCGGCGCTCTGTGCGGTCGGGTGCCTGCCGTTCCTGACAGGTGTGGTTCCGGGGCCGTTCCAGATGCTGATGCTGGCGCTGTTCGGTGCCACCAACACCGCGCTTGCCTATCTGTTCTTTCTGGTGGGCGGGCGGCATGTTCCGTCGAGCGAGGCCGGATTCATTGGCACCATCGACGTGATCCTCGGGCCCCTTTGGGTCTGGCTCGCCTTTGGCGAGGTGCCCGGCCAGACGGCCCTGATCGGTGGCGGGATCGTGCTGGCGGCGGTCTTCTACTATCTGGCCGGTGGGCTGCGGGGGCGCACGCCCGGCTGAACGTGTGCCGCCTCAGACCGCCCGGTCCATCTTGGTCGACAGATGGATCAGGCTTTCCGACGAATTCACCCCGGTCATTTCGCCGATCTGGTCGAGGATACCGTCGAGCACCGTGGTCGAGGGCGCCGAAATCTGGAGGAGAAGATCGACCCGTCCGCTGGTCGTGTGGACCTTTTCGACCTCGGGAACGGCTTTCAGGCGGGTCAGGATGTTGGCCTGGGCGCGGGGTTCGATATTGAGCAGGACGGTGGCACGAATGCGCCCCTGGCGGGCCGCTTCGCCGAGCTTGACCGTGTAGCCGGCGATCACGCCGGTGGTTTCCAGCCGCTCGAGCCGGGCTTGAATGGTCGATCGTGCGACCTTGATCCGGCGCGCGAGCGTGGCCACCGAAATGCGCGCATCGGCGCCCAGAAGCGCCAGCATCGTGCGGTCAAGATCGTCCATGGGCAACACCTGTCATATTGATGTAGTATTTCGGCAATATAACGATCGTGTGGCGCATTTCTACTCTTTAGATCGGTGAAAATGTGCCCCATATCGCGCCTACTTCGTTTCAGGAAAAGGGCGGCTCATACGCACCTGGCCTGGTTGGTGGATCGCGTAAGCGTCTTCTGACCCGTAAAGCCGGGGAAAAAGGTGGCTGCGCCTTGTTGGCATAGGGAAAACGCCGATGGGGCTTTCTAAAACGATATGGACGAATCCGTCCGAATTCATCCGCAATCAGCAACCCGACCATCCGGTGATGTTCTTCGCACCGACCGTCCTTCAAGCCACCGCGCGCCGGTTCATCGAAGGGTTTCCGGGGCTTGTGACCTATGCGGTCAAGTCGAACCCCGACGAGATGGTCATACAGAATCTGGTGGCTGCGGGCATCAAGGGCTTTGACGTGGCCTCGCCGGTGGAAATCGCCATGATCAGGCGTTTGGCGCCGGGGGCGGCGATGCACTACAACAACCCGGTCCGCGCCCGGCACGAGATCGCCTTCGCGGTCGAGCAGGGGGTGGTGTCCTATTCGGTCGACAGCCGCAGCGAGTTGCAAAAGCTGATCGAGATCGTCCCGGCCGAAGGCACCGAGATCACCGTGCGCTTCAAGCTGCCGGTGCAGGGCGCGGCCTATAATTTCGGCGCCAAGTTCGGGGCGACCGTGGAACTGGCGGCCGAGCTTTTGAAGGTGGTCAAGGAGGCGGGCTTCATCGCCTCGCTCACTTTCCATCCGGGCACGCAATGCACCGACCCGATGGCCTGGGACAGCTATATCCGCGCCGCCGCCGAAATCTGCCGCCTGTCGGGCGTGCAGGCGCGTCGGCTGAACGTGGGTGGCGGCTTTCCGGCGCACCGGCTCAACGGCCAGTTGCCGCCGCTGGAAGACATCTTTGCCCTGATCGGCCGGGTGGCGGACGACGTGTTCGGGCAGGCGCGCCCCGATCTGGTGTGCGAACCGGGCCGCGGTCTGGTAGCTGAAAGCTTCGCGCTCGCCACCTGCGTCAAGGGTGTGCGCGACGGGGTGCATGTGTTCCTGAACGACGGCACCTATGGCAGCATGGACGAACTGCCGCTGGCCGGCATGATCAATCGAATCCGCGTTCTGGACAGCGAGGGCCGGCCGCGCGGCGGTGCCGCGAAGGACTTCATCGTCTTCGGGCCGACCTGCGATTCGGTCGACCGGCTTCCGGGCGAAATCGCCCTGCCGGGCGATATCGACGAGGGCGACTATGTGGTGATTTCGGGGATGGGGGCCTATTCGACCGCCACCAATACCACCTTCAACGGTTTCGGCGCGTTGAAGATCGCCACTGTGATGGGCCTGTCGTTCTAGGCGCGCACGGGTGCCGGGCCTGGCCGGCGCCAGTCCGGCCAAAGTAAACCGATTGTCAAATCCTTTGCGCTAAAACCCCTGTTCACGGTGAATTTCGTGGACGGGGGCGGCCTTGTCGCCCATGCTTGGCCCACGGGTGCAACCGACACTGCCCGGACGGCGCCCATGGACGTGGCCTGACGGCAGGGAAGGGCAAAACGGTGACCGAAGGGCTGACCTCGCGGTTCTGGAAGTTCCTGCGCATCGGCCGGCGGGTCGAGGTGCAGATTGCGCCCGCCGAACAATCGCCTTCGCGGCAGCGGATGCCGACCGACCATGTGATCCTGCTGGACGGCACGTTGGCGGCCCTCGACGAAGGCCATGAATCGAACATCGGTCGCATCTATCGGCTGTTGCGCGCCCAGCCCCATGCCGCGCGCCTGTCGCTGTATTACGAGGCCGGGGTCCAGTGGCATATGTGGAGCGATACGGCGCGGGTGGCGACGGGGGCGGGGATCAACCGACAGATCCGTCGCGCCTACGGCTGGCTTGCCAGCCGCTACCGGCCGGGCGACCGCATCTTTCTGTTCGGCTATTCGCGGGGCGCCTATGCGGTGCGCTCGCTCGCCGGGATCATCGACCGGGTGGGCCTGCTGCGGGCCGATGCCGCGACCGAGCGCAACGTGCGCCAGGCCTATCGCTGCTATCGGGGCGATGCGGCGGCGACGGTGAACGCCGCCTTTGGCCAAAGGTTCTGCCACGACCGGGTCGAGATCGAGATGATCGGCGTCTTCGATACGGTCAAGGCGCTGGGCATCCGGCTGCCGTTCCTGTGGATGTGGACCGAGCCGCAGCATGAATTTCACAACCATGCGCTCAGTTCGCTGGTGCGCCATGGGTATCACGCGCTGGCGCTGACCGAAACGCGGGCCGTCTTTGACCCGATCCTGTGGGATACCCTGTCGGGCGGCTGGCAGGGGGCGATCGAGCAGGTTTGGTTTCGCGGCTCCCACGGCGATGTCGGCGGCCAGTTGGGCGGATTCGAGGCGGCGCGACCGCTGGCCAACCTGCCGCTGGTCTGGATGCTGGGCAAGGCCGAAGGCTGCGGGCTGGCGCTACCCGCCGGCTGGCGGGGCGCCTTTCCCTGCGACCCCGGCGCGCCGAGTGTCGGCACGGTGCGCGGCTGGGGCAAGGCGTTCCTGCTTCGGGCACGGCGGCACGTCGGGGTCGATCCGTCGGAACGCATCCACCCGACGGCGCGCGATTGCCGCCGGGCGAAATTCTGGCTCAAGCGCGCGCCGCAACTGGCCGGGCAGGGGTAGCGGCCACGGGGCAGCGCCCCAACAGCCGTGACCAGAACGCGCATGGCCCAGACACTCATAACCAGACACTCATGGGCGGACCTTGCGGCCCGCCCATGGTCTTGCCACGCACCGTGCCCCCGGCACAGGGAGATCAGGCCGGGGGACTGGCCGCGTTCAGGCAACCTTTTCGAGCGTCAGCGCCGGCGCGATGCCAAGCGCGTGGCACACTTCGCGTGTCATCTGGGGCCGGTTCAGCGTGTAGAAATGCAGCTCCTCGACACCTTCCTGGATAAGCCGTTCGCACAGGACCGTGCATTGCGTCAGCGCCAGCAATTCCTCGCGCCCGTCGCGGATCGCATGGGCGAAAGCCTCTTCGAGCTTGGCGGGCACATGGGCGTTGCAGCGCTGGGCAAAGCGCCGCGCGCCTTCCCAGGACACGATCGGCAGGATACCGGGCACGATCGGCGCGGCGATTCCGGCCTTGGCGCAGGCATCGCGGAAGCGCAGGAAGGTTTCGGCCTCGAAGAAGAACTGGGTGATTGCCGTGCTGGCGCCGGCGTCGATCTTGCGCTTGAGCCAGGCGACATCGGCCTGCGGGTCGGCCGCGTCGGGGTGCTGTTCGGGATAGGCGCCGACGCGGATGTCGAACTTGCCGGTCCGGGCCAGCGCCTCGACCAGTTCGACCGAACTGGCGAACCCGTCGGGATGGGGCACGAAGCGTTCGGCGCCCTTCGGCGCATCGCCGCGCAGGGCGACGATATCGCGGATGCCGGCTGCGGCATAGGTCTCGGCGATGTCGAGCGTTTCGGCCCGGCTGGCATCGACGCAGGTCAGATGGGCGGCGACGCGCAGCCCGTAGTTCTGGCTGATCGTGGCGACCGCTTCATGCGTCAGTTCGCGGGTGGCGCCGCCCGCCCCATAGGTGACCGAGACATAGTCGGGCTTCAGCGGGGCGAGGGCCTGCACCGTATCCCAGAGCCGGAACGAGGCGTCGAGCGAGTTCGGCGGGAAGAATTCGAACGAAATGGCGGGCGTGGTCATGGTGGGGATCCTTTCCTGTTGCCCTCTTGTCTCATGCGGTGAAGCGTGAGACAAATTCATAATTCTCAAGATGAATATGAGGATGTTCGCAAGTTGGTCCCCCATGTATCTTGAACTCCGCCATCTGAAGACGATCAAGGCCATCCATGATGCCGGCGGCATGTCCCGTGCCGCCGACGTTCTGAACATCACCCAATCCGCGCTCAGCCATCAGATGAAGGGGCTCGAGGATCAGGCGGGGGTCGAACTGTTCGTGCGCCGGTCGAAACCGCTGAAACTGTCGGCGGCGGGGATGCGGCTGTTGAAGGCGGCCGAGCGGGTTCTGCCCGAGATCGAGGCGCTGGCCGAGGAATTCCGCGCGTTGCGGTCGGGGCGCAGCGGGCGGCTGCATATCGCCATCGAATGCCATGCTTGTTTCGACTGGCTGTTCCCGGTGCTGGAAAAGTTCCGCCACGCCTGGCCCGAGGTCGATGTCGATATCCGGCCTGGCCTGGCGTTCGAGGCGCTGCCCGCCCTGATGCGCGAGGATGTCGATCTGGTCATCTCGTCCGACCCCGAAGACCTGCGCGCGGTGATCTTTCATCCCTTGTTCGACTATGCCCCGACGCTGGTCGCCGCCGCCACCAGCCCGCTGGCCGGAAAGCCGTTCGTGGGGGCCGAGGATTTCCGCGATCAGGCGCTGATCACCTATCCGGTCGACCGCAGTCGGCTTGATGTCTTCTCGATGCTGCTCGGTCCGGCGCGGATCGAGCCGCGCAGCGTGCGGCAGGTGGAACTGACGGCGGTGATCCTGATGCTGGTCGCGGCCGGGCGAGGGGTGGCGGTGCTGCCCGACTGGGTGCTGCGCGAGGTGAAATATCAGGCCGACTATGTGACGCGGCCGGTCACAGAAGGCGGGCTGGTCAAGCGGATGTATGCGGCCACCCGCGCCGAAGATGCGACCCAGCCGTTCATGGCCCATTTCCTGCGGCTGGCGCGGTCCGAGCCGGTGAAGTTGCAGCGGGGCTGACGACCCGAAATATTTTTCGGCGCCGCTTGATTTAATAAGCTGGCTTATGATATGTCGGCTTACCATGAGCATAGATAGCGATCTTGGATACCTGTTGCATGACGCCACCCGCCTGCTGCGCAAGCGGGTCGACCGGCGGATGGCGGCCTGCGGGCTGTCGACCGCGCAATGGCGGCTGCTGCTGGCGACCCTGCGCAATGGCGTCGTGACCCAGGCGCGGCTGGCCGAAAAGCTCGAGATCGAGCCGATCAGCGTGTCGCGGCTGGTCGACCGGATGGAACAGGCGGGCTGGGTCGCGCGCGAGGCCGACCCTGCGGACCGGCGGTCAAAGCTTGTCGTCCCGACCGAACGTGCGCTGGCGGCCTATGACGGTATCCGGCAGATCGCCCGCGAAATCTATGGCGAGGCGCTGAGCGGCCTGACGCCTGCCGACCGCGGGCAGCTCGAGGCAACGCTGCAGACCATCATCACCAATCTTTCCAACGCCGAGGCGTCCGATTCCGTCGTGCCCGGTTCTGAGGCCAAATCATGAAGAAACCCTCCCCCGCGCTTGCTGTCGTCAGCGAAGAGAGTTCGCCCGAAGCCCCCGAAAAGCCCAAGCGCCGCCGCGGCCTGATGGTCGTCGGCCCGCTGGCATTGCTTGTCGGCGCCGGTGCCTGGTATCTGTTGGGGGGCGGCTACCAGACGACCGACGATGCCTATCTGCATCAGGCCCGCATCGCGGTCGCGGCCAGTGTCGGCGGCCGAGTGGTGCATGTCGATGTGACCGAAAATCGCCCGGTCAAGGCAGGTGCCGCGCTTTTCGAGATCGACCCGGTGCCCTACAAGCTGGCGCTGGATGAGGCCAATGCTGCGGTTGCCGGGGCACGGCTGGGGGTGGAACAGCTAAAAGCCGCCTATGGGCAGGCGATGGCGCAAGCCCAGCAGTCCGCTGATGACGCGACCTATCTCACATCCGAGCGCGAACGTCAGGAGGCGCTGGTGGCCAAGGGCGCCGCGACCGGGTCGGCGCTGGATGACGCGCGCAACAGCGAACGTCACGCGATTGACCAGAAAGCACTGGCAGATCAAAGCGTTGCCAGTGCGTTGGCCGCCCTTGGCGGCGAACCCGAGATTGCCACCGACAGCCACCCGAGCGTGCAGGCGGCGCTCGTCGCGCGCGATCAGGCGGCCTACAACCTTGCCAATACCACGGTGAAAGCGCCTGCCGACGGAATCGTCTATCAGGCGTCGTCGTTCAAGGCCGGGCAGATGGTGGCCATCGGCCAGGCCCTGTTCGCGCTGGTCGAGACCGGGGATACCTGGATCGACGCGAACTTCAAGGAAACCCAGCTTGGTGACATCCAGCCGGGGCAAAAGGCGACGGTGACCTTCGATCAGGTTCCCGGCCACAAGATGGCGGCCGAGGTCGAGGCGATCGGGGCGGGAACGGGCGCGGAATTTTCGCTTCTGCCGCCCCAGAACGCGACCGGCAACTGGGTCAAGGTCACGCAGCGGGTTCCGGTGCGGCTGCGTCTGACAGACCCCGGCGCGGGGCAGAACCTGGCATCGGGCGTAAGTGCTTCGGTGTCGGTCGATACCGGGCGCCGCCGCAGCCTGGCCGACCTGTGGCCTTTCGGCGGCAAGTGAGAGGCCCAAGGCCCATGCAGCCCGATGCCGCACCCGACGTTCCGCACCGCGGGCTCATCACCCTGTCGATCATGGTGGCGACCATCATGCAGGTGCTGGATACAACCATTGCCAACGTCGCCCTGCCGTCGATGACCGGCGATCTGGGCGCCGGGCAGGATACGATCACCTGGGTGCTGACCTCCTACATCGTGGCGGCGGCGATCATGACGCCGGCCACAGGCTGGCTGTCGGACCGGATCGGCAAGCGCGAGGTGTTCATCATCTCGATCATCGGCTTCGTCGTCACCTCGATCGCCTGCGGGCTGGCCTGGAGCCTGTCGAGCATGGTGCTGTTCCGGCTGATGCAGGGCCTGTTCGGCGCCGCCATCGTGCCCTTGTCGCAGACGTTCCTGCTGGACATCAACAGCCGCGAAAAGGCCGGGCAGGCGATGGCGCTCTGGGGGGCGGGCATCATGGTCGGCCCGATCATCGGCCCGACCCTGGGCGGCTGGCTGACCGAAAGCTACAACTGGCGCTGGGTGTTTCTGGTCAACCTGCCGGTCGGCGCCCTCGCGCTGGCCGGCTGCCTGGCCTATCTGCCGAAATCGGAAAGGCGCCCGCGCCGGTTCGACTTTTTCGGCTTCGCCATGCTGTCGCTCTGCGTCGGCGCCCTGCAGATGATCCTGGACCGCGGCGCCGAGCTCGACTGGTTCGACGCGCCGGAAATCTGGGTTTACACGTTCCTGACCTTCACCGGAATGTGGGTGTTCGTCATCCATATTCAGGGTGCAGAAAAGCCGTTCCTGGACCCGCGCATGTTCCATGATCGGAATTTCGTGACCGGCCTCATCTTCATCTTCGTCATCGGTATCATTCTTTTGGCGAGCCTGGCGCTGTTGCCGCCGATGCTGTCGGCGATCTTCGCCTACCCGACGACAACCACGGGGATGGTCATGGCGCCGCGCGGGGTCGGCACGATGATTTCCATGCTGGTCGTCGGCCGTCTGGTGCGCATCGTCGACGCGCGCATTCTGGTGTCGCTGGGGCTGATGCTGACCTCGCTGTCCTTGTGGATGATGATGGGCTTTTCGCCGCAGATGGACAACTGGCTGATCCTGACCAGCGGCGTCGTGCAGGGGCTGGGGCTGGGGCTGGTGTTTGTGCCCCTGTCGACTGTCACCTTCTCGACCATCGCGCCCCAGTTCCGCGCGGACGCGACCAGCCTTTTCAGCCTGGTGCGAAATATTGGCTCGTCCATCGGGATTTCGGTGGTGGTGACGGTGCTTACCTACAATGTCCAGACCAATCACATGGTCATCGGGGCGGCGATCTCGCCCTACAACCCGGCGGCCTGGAAAGCGCTGCCCGGCGCCCTGACCGGCGACCGCCAGTCGCTGGCCATCGCCGATGCGCTGGTCAACCAGCAGGCGCTGATGATTTCCTATATCGACGATTTCAAGATGCTGATGATCATCACGCTGTCGGCGCTGCCGCTGGTCTTCATGCTGCGCAAACCATCGGGCGCTGCTCCGGCCGGTGCGCCTGCCGTCGTCCACGACTGAGCCTGTTCCTAAGGAAGGATTGCGCGAACGGGCCGGATAGCCTATGCCCGTGCCATCCAATGGCGGCCGTCTGGCAGGGCGTTTGTCATGCCCAGTCCGCATCCTGCCGCACGAGAGGGCCTTTGCGCGCTATGTCTGATTCGTCTGTGCCGGCTTCCCAAGAGGCCCCAGAGCGTTCTGGCCGTGAGTGGGTTCAACTGCTGGCCAAATACCGCGAACCCTATCCTTTGCGCAGTCTCTTCGAGCTTGCGGTGACAGTCGGGCCGCTGGTCGCACTGTTCGCGCTCGGCTGGTGGGCCTTGTCGGTCAGCTATCTGCTGGCGCTGGCGCTGGCGGTGGTCAATGCGGGCTTCCTGGTCAGGGTCTTCGCCATTCAGCACGATTGCGGCCATGCGTCGTTCTTTCGCAGCCGGCAGCTGAGCGACTGGACCGGCCGCGCGCTTGGCGTACTGACGCTGACCCCTTACGATGTCTGGCGACGGGCGCATTCGATCCACCATTCCACGCACGGCAATCTCGACAAGCGCGGGATCGGCGATGTGCTGACCTTGACGGTCGCCGAATATTACGCGCTGTCGAGTTGGGGGCGCTTTCGCTACCGGCTTTACCGGCACCCGGTCGTTCTTTTCGGGCTGGGGCCGGCCTATCTTTTTCTGTTGCAGAACCGGCTGCCGCTGGGCTTCATGACCGCCGGCTGGAAATACTGGACCAGTGCGATGGCCACCAATATGGCGATCGCCGCTGGGATCGGCCTGCTGATCTGGTTCGGCGGGCTCGCGGCGCTGCTGCTCGTCTATCTGCCGACCGCGCTGATCGCGGCAACGCTCGGGGTCTGGCTGTTCTATATCCAGCATCAGTTCGAGGAAACCGACTGGCAGGTCGACGAAAGCTGGCAGCTTCATGACGCGGCCCTCCAGGGATCGTCGCACTACGATCTGCCCGGGGTCTTGCGATGGATGACCGCAAATCTCGGGATCCATCATGTGCATCATCTTTACAGCCGCATTCCGTTTTACCGGCTGACCGAGGTTCTGCGCGACTATCCGGCACTTGCCCACGCACAGCGCATGACACTGTGGCAGAGCTTCTCTTGCACGCGCGTCCATCTGTGGGACGAAAAGAGCCACCGGCTTTTGTCCTTCGCTGGGGCGCGGGCCGCCCGGCAGGCGATCTGAACCTCTTTACCTCGGGAGGGGGAGCGGGGGCGCGGCTGCCGATGGCGGGCTTGCCCCTTCACATCCACGGGCCCGCCGCGTATAGCGCAGCCGACCGGCCCGACCGACGGGGCCAACCGACGGGCCCGAGGAGTGACCGATGCAAGGCAGCGCCAATCTGAACCTGATGATCAAGGCGGCCCGCAAGGCCGGGCGCGGGCTGGTGAAGGATTTCCGCGAGGTCGAGAATTTGCAGGTGTCGGTCAAGGGGGCGGGCGATTTCGTCAGCCGGGCCGACATCGCCGCGGAAAAGGCGATCCGCGATGAACTGATGGCGGGGCGGCCGACCTACGGCTGGCTGGGCGAGGAATCGGGCTGGACCGAGGGCCAGGACCCGACCCGGCGCTGGATCGTCGATCCGCTGGATGGGACCACGAACTTTCTGCACGGGCTACCGCACTGGGCGGTGTCGATCGCGCTCGAGCACAAGGGCGAGATTGTCGCGGCCGTGGTCCTCGATCCGGCCAAGGACGAGCTTTATGCGGCAGAAAAGGGCCAGGGCGCCTGGATGAATGAAAGCCGGATCCGGGTGTCGGGGCGCAAGGCGATGGCAGAGGCGGTCTTTGCCACCGGCGTGCCATTCGGGGCGAAAAAGACCCTGGCCGCCACACTGCGCGATCTGGGGCGGCTGATGCCGGCGACGGCGGGCGTTCGGCGCTGGGGGGCGGCGTCGCTCGATCTGGCCTATGTGGCGGCGGGGCGGTTCGACGGCTATTGGGAGCGCGAGATCAGCGCCTGGGACATTGCCGCGGGGCTGTTGCTGGTGCGCGAGGCGGGCGGGCTGGTGGCCCCGGTGCGCGAGGGGCAGGACATGCTGGACGACGGGGCGGTGATTGCCGCCAATGCCGATCTTTTCAAGCCGCTAGCCGACATTTTGCGCGCGCCCGCCTGATTTCGTGAGGCCCGATTTCGCCCCGGCGGTGCCGGGGCGACCCGC